>Ga0180009_10000307_pt1 | contig 68738 bp, 61 predicted proteins | sample OS_PC_MetaG_FD_123537 | JGI IMG/M metagenome (GOLD analysis project Ga0180009, IMG submission 123537) | Groundwater microbial communities from the Aspo Hard Rock Laboratory (HRL) deep subsurface site, Sweden - OS_PC_MetaG | ecosystem: Environmental > Aquatic > Deep subsurface > Groundwater... | reverse complement strand
TTTTTGTAATCGGCAATCAATTGGTCAAGCACTTCTTTGGAAATGGCCATATCTCTCTCCTTGGTTGGGGGCGAACTTTTCTACCCCCGGAATGGCCATTTACACAATCCTTTTTACACCCTCAGATTTAGAAAATAAAAAAGCGGGGAGAGAGTGGGGAGAAAAACACCATAAACACAAAAGGGGCTCCAAGCCGAAGCCTGGAACCCCTTGATATTACTGGAGCCAACGAGGAGAGTCGAACTCCTGACCTACTGATTACGAATCAGTTGCTCTACCAACTGAGCTACGTTGGCGTTATACCTTGCGGGATAACGATATTTTGCGTATTTTAAACGATGCTCTGCATCTATCAACTTTACCCAAAAGTGTCAAGCCCTTCCCGTCTCCCCTTCGGCTAAAAACCTAAAAATTATCCATCAGGCCTGCTTGCAGCAATGAAAAAAAACCGCCCGGTTTCAATTCTCGTCGTCGATGATGACAAAACCCATCGCATCATGTTGAAAACCATGCTGAAGCAATGGGGCTGGCAGACAGAAGAGGCGGATGACGGAACAACCGCCATCGAGGCTGTCCACAACACGCCCTTTGATGCCGTTCTCATGGATGTCCGCATGACCAAGCTTGACGGCATGGAAGCCCTGCGGCGCATTCATGCTTACAACCCCGCCATCCCCGTGATCATCATGACGGCATACTCCTCGGTGGATGCCGCGGTGGAGGCCATCAAGATCGGCGCCCACGACTACCTGACCAAGCCCCTTGACTTTGACCGGCTCAAACTCACCATGGCCCGAGCCCTGGATCATCGGCAAGTCCAGGAAAACAAGGATTCTTCCCGCCACCATAAAACATTTCCCCTGGACACCGGAACCATCATCGGCAACTCAGGACCGATGCGCGAACTGATGGAAATGGTGTCCTATGTGGCGCCAAGCGATGCAACCGTTCTTATTTCAGGGGAATCGGGCACGGGCAAGGAATTGATCGCCGCGGCCCTGCACCACAACAGCGCCCGTAAAAACGGCCCCTTTATCAAGGTCAACTGCGCGGCTCTTGTTGAAAATCTTCTGGAATCAGAATTATTCGGGCATGAGAAAGGCGCCTTTACCGGAGCCGACCGTCGACGGGAGGGAAAATTCGTCCAGGCCACCGGCGGCACCCTCTTCCTTGACGAGATAGGCGAAACCTCCCCGGGCATGCAGGCAAAACTGCTGCGCGTCTTGCAGGAGCATGAGATCCAACGGGTTGGAGGACAGGAAAGCATTGCCGTTGATGTGCGCGTTCTGGCAGCCAGCAACCGGAACCTGGAGGAAGAGGTGGCGCAGGGCACCTTCCGGGAGGATTTGTACTACCGGCTCAACGTGGTTCCCCTGCATGTTCCCCCGCTCAAGGAGCGGCGCGAGGACATCCCCCCTTTGGCCGAATACTTCGTGGAAAAATTTGCCAAGAAAAACAATCGCCAAATTTCCGGCATTACGCCACGCTGCATGGCATTGCTTCTCAACTATCCCTGGCCCGGCAATGTGCGGGAGCTTGAAAACGCCATTGAGCGGGGCATTATCCTTATGCGCGGCGACTACCTTGATGAAGAATCCCTGCCCATCCCGGTGCAGCGTTTCGCCATGAAAACCGAGACGCCGCCATTCGCCTCCGCCGCAACTTCCCCCGGCTCGCTTGAAGAGGCGGAACGGATCGTCATCACAAACATCCTGGCGGAAACAGGGGGCAACAAAAGTGAAGCATCACGCCGCCTGAACATCACCCGCAAAACCCTGCTCAGCAAAATGCATAAATACGGCCTGACCTGAACCTCTCGGCCTACAGCGACCATTCATGAAAAAGTGCGTCGGCGAGGGGCTCCGCGACCAGAAATCGCTCTTCTCCCCTCGAAGCAAACAGCACCGTTGCCGGGGCTGATGCGCCGGCCGTTTTTTTCCCGAAGCGCACCACCAATCCGGCTGCCGCGGCAAAATCGTCCGGGTGGACCGCGCCGTGCAAAACCCCCATTGGCCCGGACCGCTCCGGCATGTGCACCAGATAGTCGACCGGATCATGCAATGCCTCAAGCCGCGCATTCTCGGCTTCATCGCGGCCAAGGACGAACCAGCCGCCATGGGGCAACTGAAAATGGCGGCCGAAGAGAAGCAGGCGGATGTCATTGAGCCTGATCTCGGGATAGCGGGCATAATACCAGGCAATCCGTTTTGCCTGGTCCGCTTCGGTGAGGACACAGCCTCCGGCGGGACGGGGATAATCCGTGATGCCAAATTGCTCGGCCAGTTGTATCTGCGGCTGACGCCCCCTGCCGTTGAAATCCAGAAGAAGCTCCCGATCCACCAACCCATCCCGCTCCGCCCGGGTCGGCTCCTGGGTCTTGGCGCACAGCGGCCGCAGGAGAATCCCCTCGCAGCCGCTGTCCCGCTCAATCACCCGCAGGGTATCGCGGCGCTGGGACATGGGGCGCTGGCCGATCACCTCGCCGGTCACGAGAAACGAGGCGGCAAATTCCTCCATCAATCTTTTTGCCTCCCGGAACAGCAGAATCTTGCAATCGATGCAGGGGTTGAAATTCTTCCCGTAGCCATGGGGTGGGTTGCGGAGCATGGCAAAATAGGCTTCGCTCACATCGCGGAGGACAACCTCGATGCCGTAGCTTTCCCGGACCATTCCGGCATACTGCTCCTCATTGGCCAGGAGCTCGTAGCCGAAAAACGGCGTAACGAACTTGACCGCCTGCACCGCGATCCCCTGCGCCGCCACTACCCGGCAGGCGAGGATGCTGTCCAGCCCGCCGGAAAAAAGAGCCAGGGCCCGGGTCATAACACGGTCTTCCGTTCCATGAGGGTGCGCACATAGGCCAGGGTCTGCTCGCTGACGGAATCGCCATCCAGCATCCGGGCAAGTTCCTGCTCCCGTTTTTCCAAAGAAAGAGGGATGATCGTGGTTTTGGTGCGTGCATCGACCACGGCTTTTTGCACCAGGAAATGCTCGTCGGCCAGGGAAGCAATCTGCGGGAGATGGGTAATGCAAAAAACCTGATGATGCCCGGACAGCTCCCGGATCTTCCTGGCCACGGCCTCTGCCGCCTTGCCGCTGATTCCGGCGTCTATCTCATCGAAAATAACCGTATCGACCTGATCTTTCTGGGCCAGGAGGGTCTTCAATGCCAGCATCAACCGCGACAACTCTCCGCCCGATGCAACCTTGGCCAGAGGCTTCGGCTCCTCACCCTGGTTGGCGGAAAACATGAACTCAGGACGATCCCAGCCAAGCCTGGAAATACTCCCAAGCTCGCGGTCCGGATCCTTAAAGAAGATCTCGAAAACAGCCTGTTCAAAACAGAGCGCGGCCAGGGCAGCGCGAATCTTGCCGGCCAGCTCCAGCGCCGCTGCCTGACGGCCCTCGGAAAGCAAGGCCGACGCCTCGGCAAGGGCGGTTTCGTTGTGCCGCATTTCTTTCTCCAGGCAAGCCAGCCGTTCATCCAACGCCTCAAGTTCCGCCAGCTCCTGTTTGGCCTCCCGGCCACAAGCAATGACCGCATCAAGCTCGCCGCCATATTTTCTTTTAAGCCGCTGCAACAGGTCAAGACGTGCCGTCACCGCATCGAGACGCGCCGGGTCGCTGGCAAGGGTCTCCACATAGTTGCGGATTGCCTGGACATGGTCTTCCAATTGGAAACAATTCCCAGCCACCTCTTCGGCCAGAGCGGCAAGGCTTGGATCAAAGGCGGCCATCTGCGCCAGGTTTTTACGCGCCACGGAAAGCGGCGTGTTGACCGCCTCCGCCAAAAGATGCCAACTTTTTTTCCCAAGTCCGATCAGGTCATCGGAGGCCCGCAGCCGGTCACGCTCAAGCACCAGGGCGGCATCTTCGCCGGGGCTGGCCGCAGCCTCCTCAATCTCCTTGACCTGGAAGCCGAGAAAATCCCGGCGCTGCTCCTTGTCCCTCTCCTTGGCCGCAAGGGCCTGATATAACTCCCGGGCTGCCACCCATTTATCATAGCGCCGGGAAACGGCGAGCCGCTGGGGCCAGAGTCCGCCAACCGCATCAATACAATCAAGATGGCTGCGGGGCTGCAACAGTTGCTGGTGATCATGCTGGCTGGCGACGCTGAGCAGGTTTTCCATGACCTCGCCCACTGCCTTGGCCGTGGCCAGGCTGCCGTTCATGAAATACCGGCTGGCGCCCTTCAGGGAAACAACCCGTTTAACCACCAGTTCGGGTTCGGGTTCAAATCCCATCTCCGCCAATTTTTCCTGGATGATCCCATGCCGGGGGTTGAGTTCGAAAAGCGCTTCAACCGTTGCCGTCTCAGCCCCGCTTCTGATCCAGGCGGCAGCGGCCTTTCCGCCTCCAAGCAGATGAATGGCCTGCAGGATGATGGATTTTCCCGCCCCGGTCTCTCCGGTAAGAACCGTAAGCCCTTCGGCAAAGGAAACATGCAGTTTCTCGATGAGGGCAAGATTGGTGATGATGAGTTCCTTCAGCATATGGCTCTCTATACAGGATTAGGGACTGTTACGGAATACTCTTTCCGCTTCCGGCTCTTTAGCGACGGTCCGTTATGGCGGTCATACCATTTCAATAGTGCGTTTTTTTCAGCACGGGCGTATCCGGGTATTGCTATGATTGAGCTGCCCACAGGGGGAGAATGGAACAAATGGTGGCGTGAACGGCCGTTCGTCATTATAGTATTAAAATTATGTGGAGATTGACACCAAACAATCCCTTTATCGCAGGTCAGCCGAATATTTCCCATGATTCATAACACCACCTTCCGACGCATCACAGCATACATCGCCTGCGCTGTTTTCCTGCTCGGCAATCTACCGCTGACACCTTTTTCCCCACCTCCTGCCCAGGCTTTCAGCATTGGCGAGGAACGGGAGGTGGGCGAAAAGCTCCTCTCCATCGTCCGCAAGGAATTTACCCTGCTTGATGATCCGGACCTTACCGAATATGTCACCAACCTCGGGCAACAGACCCTGCGACTCGCCGGGCCACAGTTCTTTGATTATCATTTTTTCATCATTGACAACAAGGAATTCAATGCCTTTGCCGCCCCGTCCGGACTGATTTTTTTCCACTCAGGCCTCATTGACCTGTGCGAAACGGAAGGCGAACTGGTCAGCGTTCTTGCCCACGAAATCGGCCATGCGGCAAGCCGGCATATCGCCGACCGGATCAGCAAATCGGGCAAACTCAATGCCGGCACCACGGCTCTGATGCTGGCAGGGCTGCTCCTCGGCCAGGGCGCCCTTTCCCAGGCCCTTGTCACGGGCTCCATGGCCGGCGGCCTTACCGCAAACCTCCAATTCAGCCGCGCGGACGAAGAAGAGGCGGATCGGCTGTCCTACAAATGGATGCAAGAAGAACACCGCGATCCGGCGGACATGGTGAACATGCTCAAAAAAATGCGGAGGGTCAGCCGTTATCACCGCAAACAGGTTCCGACCTACCTCCTCACCCATCCGGAGCCGGAACACAGAATCGGCTACATTGAAGACCTCATCCTACAGGATCCGGAGAAAAAAATCCAAGCACGGGACGAGTTCGCCTACCAAAGGTTCAAATACAGGGTGCAGACCCTCAGCCGGGAAACGCAATCGATCCTGCCAATTCTGAAAAACAAGGCGGAAGAACCGGGCATCCTCCAGGACGATCCCATGGTTTTCTTCGGCCTCTCCCAGGCCTATCTGGCGAACCGGGACTACCAAAAGGCTGAAGAGGCCCTCCAAAAGGTCATTATCCGGTATCCGGACAAACAGATCCTTAAAACAGATCTCGGCAGATTAAAGCTTGAAGCAGGAGAAACAAAAGCCGCCCTGGCAATCTTCCAGGAAATACACAAGCAGGATCCAGACGGAGCATACAATGCCTATTATCTTGCCAAGGCCCTGCAACATGGGGGTGAGTTGGCCCAGGCGGTGCTGATCTATGAAAACTTAAGCGAACGCATGCCGACCTATGCAAAACTCTATCAGGAGATCGGCAGGGGCAGGGCTGCCCTTGGCAACAAAGCACTGGGGCACTACAATCTCGGCCTGTATTATTACTATGAAGGATCAAGTCGCACTGCCCGCTACCACATTGCCGAGGCGCTTAAAGGCCTTTCGGAAAAGGATCCTCTCTACACCAAGATACAGGATCTGAAAAAGAAAATCGCCCGAATAGAAAAGATGTGAGCACCAAAAACAGCTCTGCGTGACGGCGGGAATGAAGCAGGGGGACAGAGCGATGGCTACTGCTTGCGGCTGCGGAGTTTGCGGATCGCCATCACCGCGAAATCACGGAATAACCGGGTGGCCTTGATCCGGTTTGAATCGAGTTTTGGCCTGCCTTTTTTCCGGTCAAGGTAGATCAGGCCGATGGGCTTGTCATCCAGGCAGATGGGAAAAAGATATACGGTCCGGTCTTTCACGAAAAACTTGAGACTCTCGGGAAAAGCGTCCGGAGCATTGGGGGGAATGGCCATATCCTTGCAAGCCTTGAGAGACTTGGGAATGATATACTCACTCGGGGCAAGGTCGTGCTCGAATCGAGCGATTCCGGCCGGATCGATATCACCCAAGCCGAAACGGCCGACTAAAACCCGGCGCGTCGGTTGCACACTGATCACGGCAAGGAGCACCCGATCAAAGCCAATGCCACGGTAGAGCCCCTCCAGCAGGTTGATGTAAAAATCATTGAGATTAAAAGGGCCCATCAGCGTTTCGGTGATGTCATGGATAAAATCGTTGATGGATTTATCCGGGCTGACCGGCAATTCATCCAGATCTTGAATGAATTGCTCTTCCGGGACTTTCCCTCCTGCCCTGACGGGCTCCTCACCCCCCTCCGCCTTGTCACTTTTTGCCTTTTTCTTCCTTGCGGCCTTTGGATCTTTGATCGCCTCTTCAAGACCCCGCAACCGGCTGCGCATTTTCAGCTTGGAAAGCCCGTAGCGAATGGACTCGGAGATGTCCTCCGAGGCATCGACAGTTCTGTTGACCCGCTCCACAGCCTCTTCCGTGCTTAAGGACAGCATCTCGCCGAACTGACGAATGAGCCCGTCGATCTCCCTTTCCTCACAGACATACTCAATGAGTTTATTGGAAAAATTCGCGACATTCTTCAGATAACCCAGAGTGTCGTAAGTGTTCTGAGGCTCCGAGGGGTTGGGGTTCATGGCGGCGCACACCTTGTCGGACAAATTCCAGAAGGTTGCCACTTCGACCCCTATCTGGTCAAAGGTCAACCCCTCGAGTATTTGCCGGGTCGCTGCGTCCTCGGACATGCCGCCTGACACCTTTTCCTCGATTTCCCGGGAGATTTCCGGCAGGTAGATGCAGACGATAATCTTGCCAAGATTGTGGAGAAGGGCGCAAATAAAAGCTTCTTCCGGCACGATGTTGAGATTTTTCTCAACCGCCAGATCACGGGCCTGCAGAGCGCTCAAAAAAGAGCGGGTGAGAAGTTTGCTGATCCCCTCTTTTTCGACGCCGTTTTTGACAAAATCCTCAAACAGGGCGATGCCGGTGGCAAGATCGCGAACCGCGTCAAACCCGATGATGGTCACGGCCCTGGAGATGGAATTGACCGGACGGCCGAGGGAATAGAAGGCGGAATTAACCACCTGCAGTACTTTGTTGGTAAGGGAGTAATCTTTAAGGATAACCTTGGAAAGCTCGTAGCCAGCGCTCTGGCTGCTGTGGGTCAGGGCAATCAATTCCTGGACATTATGGGACATGGCCGGGAGTTCACCCATGTTCATTTTTGCAAATATTTCAGCAAGTTTACCGCTTGACGACGGCGAGGTCTCAGTCATGTTTTCCTGCACCCACCAAAAAGTGAAACAACCGGCCCCCCACCATTTCTCGCCTCTAACTTACCATTATAACTATAGAATATTTACAAAAAAATCCACAGTAGTAACGTTTTTTTATTACACCATACTGTGATATATGATACGGTCATAACAGGCAAGTTAATTTCATGCAACTTTCTGATATAGTATGACAAATAGTTGAGTCAGCCATTTTACCAAAACCACGGAGCATCAGTATTGTCATGTTTCCGCATGGACGGATTCGGGCAAATCACAGACAAAAACGCACTCCCGGGAAAAGATGATGATGCAGGACGGAACGATCAATCTTGAGGATTACACCAAATCGGATTGGACCATTACGCTCAATGACCGGGTTATCACAAGCTTCACTACCCACGAGGGAAGCAAGCTCATTATCGGCCGCAGCCCCGATGCGGATGTGGTCATCGACAACACGGCCGTCTCCAGGCACCACTCTTCCCTTGAGCTTCGCGATGGCCGCCACTATCTGGCAGACCTGAAAAGCACCAACGGCACCACGGTCAACGGGAAAAAAATTGCCTCCAAGGTTCCGATCAGCAATAAAGACGTTATTTTCATCGGAAAATTTCGCTTGACCCAGGCAGCGGCTGATGAACAGCATGCTTCGTCATCCTACGCCACGGCCATGGATATTGATGACGAGGCAACGGTTTTTGTCAGCTCTCAGCGGCAACAGGCCGCAGCCCAACCCGGCCAGGCCCCGCCTCCCTCCACAACCACCGAGGTTTACAGGCTCACGGTAATTGAAGGCAGCGCCTCGCCTGCCACCCTCTCCCTTGACGGAACAAGCAGCGTAAAAATCGGCAAGGATCCCTCCTGTGACATGATCATCCCCGGCTGGCTTGTCGGCAAGCCCCAATGCTATGTGGTAAGCAAAAAAGACAAATATTTCATCGTGCCCCAGAGAGCATGGGCGAACACCAAGCTCAACGATGTCATCATCAAAGAAGAACGCCTCTTGCGTAAGGGCGATATCATCCAAATCAAGAGTGTGAAAATCAGGTTCGACTAATCTCCCGGATGCTTTCTCGACTCCTTGACCACATACACAGATGGAAAAAAGGCTCTCCCCCAGGCATTTCCGGGGAACCATCCGCCCAGAAACAGCCCGCCCTGATGCTTGCTGAAAACCCGCAGGTGCCCGTCTGGTCCCCCGGCGACACCATCCTTAACCGGTACCATATCGAACAGGTAATGTCGGGGTCCATGGGGAATGTTTACATCTCCGAGCATCTCGGCTGGAAAATAAAGGTCGCCATCAAAGCTCCCCGTCCTGAAGTGCTTGCGGACCGTGAAGGCATGAGCCGGATACTCAAGGAAGCCAACGGCTGGGTCCGAATGGGCATGCATCCCAATGTTGCCTCCTGTTTTTATGTTCTGGCCATCAACAAAATCCCCCATCTCTTCATTGAATTTATCGATGGGGGGAATCTTTCCGAATGGATCAAGGCCGGTCGATGCAGAAATCTCCGCACCGCCCTCTCTCTTGCCATTCAATTCTGTCACGGCATGGAATTCACCCACCAGCGCGGCATTATCCATCGCGATATCAAGCCCCAGAATATTCTGATCACCAAAAACTCCCTTTTAAAGATAACCGATTTCGGCATTCTCCTTGCCCACGGGGATGCCGAAACAGGCGATGGCCTGGCGCCTGGAGCCGACCCGGCAGATCAGGAAGCGACCATCGGTTTTCGAGGAACCCTCGGCTACGCCTCCCCGGAACAACTGCGCGATGCGCACACCGTTGACCTGCGAACGGACATTTTCTCTTTCGGCCTCTGCCTCTGGGTCATGCTCTGCGGTAGAAAGCCATTTATCAACAACGCGCTGAAACATAAAATACCCAACCCCACGCCGGTGGCGCCGGACATTAAATTTCCCAAGGCGCTCAAAGAGGTATTGCGCAAAAGCGTTGCCTACAATCCCGACGACCGCTATGCCAATTTTGCCGAAATGCGGGCGGCCCTGAACGAAGCGTATACCGCTGCCTTTAACACCGCCTGCCCTTACGCGGAGCTCAGCAATATCGATCTCAGGGCGGACAGTCTGAACAACAGGGCTGTCTCCCTTTTTGAGCTTGGGGAAATCAAGGAAGCTGCCGCCTGCCTCAACAAAACCCTTGAAATCAACGAGATGCTTCCAGAAGCCGTGTACAATATGATCTTGCTCAACTGGCGTTCAGGGGCAAAAGCCACAAAAATTATTCGCCAGATCGAAACCGCCAAAAAGCGTGGCGCAACAACTCCCTGGCTCACCGAAATGGAGGGTGCGGTCAAGCGCAGTATGGTTGAGGACAAGGGCGATCCTGCCAAGCAGCAGTATCCGGAATTTCGCCTGTGCCTCCCTAAAAATTCCCTGGAAGTTTTTCGCGAAGGCCAGCTTCACCTCTCCGTGCAACGCAATATCCTCGACCATCTGGATAATAAACGCTATGGCCCCTGCCATGATATCCTGATGACGGCCTGGAAAAACAGCAGCTACAAAAAAGACAAGATCTTCAACATGGTCTACCACCGGCTGTTGCTGGTGGGGACAAAAAAGAAGGTGCTGGGAGTCCAGCGCTTCCTGACCCTGAAGGGCGATGAGGGCCAGGTCAAGCATCTTGCCCATATCCCGAACACGAAAAAGTTTGTGGCTGCCGGTCCGGAAGGGAAAATAATCCTCCACGACCTGAGCACCTCCTCACATCAAAGCATTGTCTTGGCAAAAGAGGGCAGCGCCATTTCAGCCCTGGCCATCTGCCCGCTGGGCAAATACATCGCCGTGGGAGCGCAGGACGGCACGGTTTGCCTGTTTTCCACAAAAACCGGCAAACAGGAATCGAAGACCGCCGCCCACAACGGCCCGGTGCACGCCCTGGCCTTTAACGAAAATGGCCGCCACCTTGCCTCCGGCGGGGCAGACGGGATCATGAAGATACGCAAGCTTGGCACCGGGCCGGAAATGACAACCTCCATCAAGGAAGGTGGTTCCGTCCGCGCCATTATCTATACCGCCAGCGGCTTGAACCTGATAACCGGAAGCGAAGACGGCTCTGTCCGCTTCTGGGACGCCAACGGAAAAGAATGCACTAGGATCATCGAAGCCCATGCCATGCCGGTTATCTCCCTGGCAAATTCGCTTGATGGCCAACGCTTTATCTCGGCCGGCACCGACCGGCATGTAAAAGTATGGGAACACACTACCGGCCGTTGCCTCAAATCCATCAAGGCGCACGACGAAACCATTTCTTCCGCCTTGTTTCTCCAAGACAACCAGACCCTGATCTCCGGCTGTGAAGATGACATCATCAAGCTCTGGGACAGCAATAGCGGCGAATGCCTGGCCATTCTTGACGGCCGGGGCGACGGCATTTACAGCCTTGCCCACGGGCCTAAGCCCCACACCTTTCTTTCCGGCAGAAAAGATGGGGCCATTGTGTTCTGGATGGTCATCTATCAACTGCATTTTGAGTAATTTCCCCGGTCGGGAATAGCGCGGAATATTCATGATCTTCGGGTTCTTAAAAAAAATCTGCCAACGCAAGCCCAGAACCATTTCTTTTTATGGGCGCACGGACACCGGCTTGGTTCGGGGCCACAACGAAGACAGCTTTTGCTCGCTCCGCAACCGGCGTCTTTTCGTGGTCGCCGATGGCATGGGCGGCCATAATGCAGGCGAGATCGCCAGCCACCTTGCCATCGAAGCCCTGCTCGAATTTCTCTCGGAGGAAAAAATCCGGGAAATGCGCGGCAACGACGAGGTAATCCACCAGAATATGCTGGCCGCCTTCGCCCATGCCAATCAGGCAGTAATGAACAAGGCCGCCGCCGAGGAAACGATGAAGGGGATGGGCTGCACCATGGTTGCCTGCCTTCTTGACGAAAACCGGCTCCACACCTGTCATGTGGGGGACGCGCGCTGTTATCTTTTTGAGAAAGGCAGCCTGCAGCAGATCACCACGGATCATACCGCGGTGACGTACATCACCAAAACCGATGCCGACAACAAAGAAATCCAGATCCCGCGGCAGGTGGTAACCCGCGCCATCGGCTTCAATTCCCCGGAAGGGCCGGAATACCACAAAACCATTTTACGGCCGGGCAGCAGGGTGCTTCTCTGTTCCGACGGGTTGTGGAACATGGTTGACCACACCCGTCTTGAGCAAATCCTCCTCAATGCCCCCTCCCCGGAAAAAGCCAGCGAAGCCCTGGTCATGGCCGCCAATGAACAAGGCGGGCGCGACAACATCACTGCCCTGGTACTCTTTTATTAAAGGGAAACACAATGCCTACCCAGCACAACGCTCCGAATACCCTTGAAAATATCGCCGCCGATCTTATGGCCCTGGCCAATGACCTTGCCCAAGGTAAACTCCGGGTTGGAAATCGGCTGGTCGAGATAGGAAACCCTTTGTTTATTAAAACCAAGCAAAAAATCACCGGCGACACCGCCTATTGCACCCTTTCCTTTCAAGCGCCCCTCCGGATTTCGGACCAGGAAGAAACGGCGATGCCCGATCGGAGGCCTGCGTCTAAAAAAAGCGATGCCCGTTTGCAGGGCCGCCCCCCGGAGGGGAAAAAAATAAAAAAAGAGATTGCAAGCCTCTGGAAAAGCGTTGGCAAAAAACTGGAACAGGGACAGGTTCCCACCCCTGCCGAAGAAAAATCCCTTCTTGCCGCCTGTGAAAACTATTGCCTTTTCTCCGAGCCAGCCTGGCATGGAGAGTGGCTCCGCTGCACGACGATCCTGCGGGAAGCCTTGGCCTGCGCCCACAGAGGAGACCTGCCCACCGCACTGGCGCATGCGGAGGAAGTGAATCGTCTTACCAAGGACTGCCACAAAAAACACAAGTAGCCTCTCGCCATGACCCCCTTCGAGATTGTCAAAAGAACCCCGAAAAATAATTGCCGGGAATGCGGCTATCCGACCTGTCTCGCTTTTTCCGCGGCTGTGGCTAAAAGCGGCGAGGATTTTGGCAAATGCCCCTATCTCGACACCACCGGCCTGAATGTTTTGCAACCACCACAAGGGGTTGCCCTGGAAGAACTTTCCGGGCAGCGCGATCAAGTCCTTATCGAACACCTGAAAGACAAGATTTCCACCCTGGAATTTTCCCGTATTGCCGCCCCCCTGGGCGCCAGCCTCCGCGGCGACAACAACCAGGCCTTGTCGTTTCTTTTCCTGGCGCAGGAGATTCTCCTCGACAAGCAGGGCATTCTCCTTGACGGCCATCCCCCGGATGACCCCAGGGACCAGATCCTTCTCTATAATTATATCCACTCCCAGGGAGGACCGGATCCGGCGCTTGACTGGATCGGCCTGGAAACCCTGCCAAACTCCATTTCCAAGGTAAGAACCCTTGCCACCTATTGCGAAAACAGACTGGCGGAACTCTTTGCCCCACTTTCCGCCGCAGCAATCATGGCCGCTTGCCGGGCCTTAGGAGGAACCCCGCATCCGACCCCTTCCGCGACCCTCGGTTGCATTATCCCGGTTTTGCCCAAGATTCCGCAATATCTTGTCTACTGGGAATCGGAGCCGGACGAAGGATTTCCCGCAAAGGTCAAGATGCTTTTCGACCGCCAGGTGCTCCATTTCCTCGACCTGGAATCCCTGATTTTTTCAGCGGAACGCCTGGCGGATCGGTTGGCCCTCGAGCTTGCCTAAACAAACAGGCCCCTCCGCTTAAGGGCACCCTGCCCCGTGATCAACTGATGACATTCCGGCAAATTCCTGTCATACTGCGTTCTCTTAAATAATAAACATCCCTTCCAATAGTCAGATAAACAGTCATGGCCCGACAACCCGCCCCACACACCGCTCCCCTGGCAGAACGGTTGCGCCCGCAAACACTGGCTGATTTTGTCGGGCAAAAACAGCTTCTCGGCGAGGACAAACTTCTCCCTCGGCTCATCCGCCAAAGCTATCTGCCCTCCCTGCTCCTCTGGGGTCCGCCCGGCACCGGCAAAACCACCCTGGCCCGGATCCTGTCCCGGACAACCGGGGCGGAGTTCACCTTCTTTTCCGCAGTGCTGTCCGGAGTCAAGGATATCCGGGAAATAGTGTTGCAAGCCCAAGCCGCCAAGGATGAGCGCAACATCGCCACCATCCTTTTCGTGGACGAAATCCACCGTTTCAACAAAAGCCAGCAGGACGCGTTTCTGCCCCATGTGGAAAGCGGCCTCTTGACGCTCATCGGCGCAACCACCGAAAATCCCTCTTTCCACGTTATCGCGCCCCTTCTCTCCCGGTGCAGGGTTCTGGTGCTTGAACCGTTGCAGCCCGAGGATCTGGAAACCATTATCCAGCGGGCTATCACGGACAAGGAGCAGGGGCTGGGCTCCTGGCAGATAACTCTTGCGCCGGAGGCTTCCGCCCACCTGGCCAGAATTGCCGACGGCGATGCGCGCAACCTGCTGAACAGCCTGGAAATCGCCGCCAATCTTGCAGAACCGGATGCCACCGGCGCCCGGCATATAACCCTGGCCACGGTGGAAGAAGCCATCCAGCGCAAAAGCCTGCGCTACGATGCGGACGGCGAGGAGCATTACAACCTGATCTCGGCCCTGCACAAAAGCCTGCGGGACAGCGACCCGGACGGCGCCCTGTACTGGCTGTGCCGGATGCTCGCCGCAGGGGAGGAGCCCTTGTACGTGGTCCGCCGCCTGATCCGCTTCGCCTCAGAAGACATCGGCAATGCGGACCCGCAGGCCCTCATGGTTGCCATCAACGCCAGAAACTCGTACCAGACCCTGGGCAGTCCGGAGGGCGAAATGGCTCTGGCCCAGGCTGTCATCTACCTTGCCACCGCCCCCAAGAGCAATGCCGTCTATGCCGCGTACAATACGGTAATGCAGGAGATCAGGCGCACCGGCAGCCTGCCGGTGCCTCTCCACCTCCGCAACGCGCCAACCGCGCTGATGAAGGATCTCGGCTACGGCCAGGGCTACCAGTATGCCCATGACGACCCGCACGCCTTGGTGGATCAGCATCATTTGCCTAAACAACTTGTTGGAAAAATTTATTATCAACCCGCCAATCGAGGGTATGAAGCAGTGATCCGGGACCGCCTCACCAAATGGCGGCAGTTGTTGCGGGATAGAAAAAAACAACCGGCCTGATTCTCTATTTGGACGATTGTCAAACCAGGAGCACATGACCACCATGAACAGACACGCCGCTTTTTTACTGTTTTTCTCTCTTGCCCTGCTCAGCATCACCCTGCCCACGGCAGGGGGTGCTGCACAACAGGCAAGCCCTTCTGCCCGGCACGAACTGAGCATTTTCTTTGCCAATGATGTGCGGGGGGAAACGGAGCCGTGCGGTTGACAAAGCAACCAGTTGGGCGGTCTGCCCAAAAAAGCGCAGCAGCTCGAATCCCTTCGGGGGAAAAAATCCGCGGTACTTGCCCTTGACAGCGGGGCCCTGCTTTTCAAGAATGAACAACTGCCGCCGGACCAGCGCGAACAGCTTGCGGTTACCGCGCAGGGAATCGTGGCGGCATACAGCACGATGTCCTTTGCCGCGGTGGGTGTGGCCAGAGAGGATCTCGCCGCAGGCCTGCCTTTCCTTCTCGCCGCCCAGAAAAAATCGAGCTTCCCCTGGCTGAGCGCCAATCTGCTCAGCCGCAGCGAACGAAAGCCCTGGTTCAAACCGCATACCCTGATCACGGCAGGAGGTCTGCGCATCGCGGTCATCGGCCTCACCGCCCAAGGGCCCGATTCGCTCTTCACGGAAAAGGACAACGCGGTCATTGCTCCCTGGGAAGAGGTTTTACCCAAGGTAATCGCCATGCTGCGAGGCCGGGCCGACATGACCATTCTGCTTTCCAGCTTCGCCGCCCCGATAAACCGCAAGATAGCGGAGGCCCATCCCGAGATCCACCTGATTCTTCAGGCAGGAAATACCCAGGGCAACATCGCTCCGGAGCGGGTCAACAACACCCTGATCACCCAGGTGGAATCGCAAGGCAAATCCGTGGGACTTCTGGAGGTGCAATGGAACAAACAGAGCAGGAGATGGGAGGAGCCAGGCGCTGAAAATCTGCTGACAGACAAGAAAAACGAGCTGGACCGCTTGGGATGGCAGATCAACCGATACCGCAAACAAGGCGAGCCGGCGCAGGCATTCAAGAACCAGCCTCAAATGCTTGCAGTCTATAACGACCTGCTTGCAAAACAGCGACTGCTGGACGAGGAGATTCTCCGTCTCACCGCCCAGCAGAAAGCGCGGGAGACAAACCGTCAACGATTCTCCTCGTATAGCGCCCACTTTGAAGCCATGCGCAGGGACCTTCCGGACAACCCGACAATCCGGGCCATTGTCGATGCAACCACCACCGAGGTGAACCGGATCGGCAAGGCTGCGGTTAAGGCGAGAATCTCGGACAAGACCGGGCAACCCCAGGGAGTAATTCCGGAAAATTATGCCGGCAGCGCCGCCTGCACAAGCTGCCATGCCCTGCAGTTTGCAAAATGGCGCGCCACCCAGCATGCCACGGCCTATGACACCCTGGAGGCCAAGGGGCAGCAGTACAATGTGCAGTGCCTGCCCTGCCACATCACCGGCCCCGCCGCCCAGACAGGTCAGGAAATGCTCGCCCTTGCCCATGATTTGCGCCAGGTCGGCTGCGAATCATGCCATGGCCCGGCCCGCGCGCATACCCTGCAACCAACGGCGGCCAAGGCCGGCCAGCCGACCATGGATACCTGCCTGCGCTGCCACAGCGGCGAGCATGACGACAGATTCAACTTCAGCGAAGCGCTCTCCCGCCTCCACTGCGGCGGTGACTGAGCTGCGGGCATAAAAAAAGGCCAGGAGACAAATGCCTCTTGGCCTGAAATAATTGCACTCCGCGGTGGGTTATTTCACTTCTTCAAAATCCGCATCCACCACATCGTCGTCATCCTTCTTTGCCCCACCGGCCTTACCACCGCCGTCGCCGCCTTCCGGCGCCTTGTCCTTGGTGGCCTGGGCGTACATCATCTCCGCCAGCTTGTGGGAAGCCTGGGTCAGGGACTCAAGCCCCTTCTTGATCGCCTCCACATCGTCGGATTCCATGAGCTTCTTGAGGCTGTCGATCTCGACCTGCACCTTGTTCTTGGTCTCACTGTCAACCTTGTCGCCCAGATCCTTCATGCTCTTTTCCGTGGCATAGATCATGGAATCGGCCTGATTCTTGGTCTCGACCAGCTCCTTGCGCTTGCGGTCCTCGTCGGCATGGGCCTCGGCGTCCTTCTGCATCCGTTTGATCTCGTCCTCGGAAAGGCCGCTGGAAGCGGTGATCCGGATGGATTGCTCCTTGCCGGTGCCGAGATCCTTGGCGGAAACATGGAGAATGCCGTTGGCGTCGAGATCAAAGGTGACCTCGATCTGCGGCACCCCGCGCGGGGCCGGGGGAAGATCGGTCAACTCGAAGCGGCCGATGGTCTTGTTATTTGCCGCCATCTCGCGTTCGCCTTGGAGCACATGGATGGAAACCGCGGGCTGGCTGTCCGCCGCGGTGGAGAACACCTGACTCTTCTTGGTGGGGATGGTGGTGTTCTTTTCGATGAGCTTGGTCATCACCCCGCCCAGGGTCTCGATGCCCAGGGACAACGGGGTAACATCAAGGAGCAGCACGTCCTTGACATCGCCCTTGAGCACCCCGCCCTGCACAGCGGCGCCGATGGCCACAACCTCGTCGGGGTTCACGCCCTTATGGGGATCCTTGCCGAAGATCTCCTTGACCTTCTCCTGCACCTTGGGCATCCGGGTCATGCCGCCGACCAGGATCACCTCGTCGATGTCCGCCGCGCTGATCCCGGCATCCTTCAGGGCAATCTTACAGGGGTTGACCGTACGCTCGATCAGATCCTCCACCAACCCTTCCAGTTTGGCGCGGGAAAGCTTCATCTGCAGATGCTTGGGCCCGGAAGCGTCCGCCGTGATAAAGGGCAGGTTGATGTCGGTCTCCATGGTGGTGGAAAGCTCCATCTTCGCCTTTTCCGCCTCTTCCCGCAACCGCTGCAGAGCCATATTGTCGGTGCGCAGATCAATGCCCTGATCGCGTTTGAACTCGTCGGCAATCCAGTTGACGATGCGCATGTCAAAGTCTTCGCCGCCGAGAAAGGTGTCGCCGTTGGTGGATTTCACCTCAAACACCCCGTCACCGATCTCCAGCACCGAGATATCAAAGGTACCGCCGCCCAGGTCGAAGACAGCGATTTTCTCCTCGCCCTTCTTGTCCAGGCCGTAGGCCAGGGCCGCGGCGGTGGGCTCGTTGATGATCCGCTGCACGTTGAGGCCGGCGATCCGGCCCGCGTCCTTGGTGGCCTGGCGCTGGGAGTCGTTGAAATACGCGGGCACGGTGATGACCGCCTCGGTGACTTCCTCGCCCAGATATTCCTCCGCGGTCTGCTTCATCTTGGTGAGCACCATGGCGGAGATCTCAGCCGGGGTCATCACCTTGGAATCAACCTCAACCGCTGCGTCACCATCCTTGCCGTTGACGATCTTGAACGGGCTGATCTCAATACTCTTTATTACTTCCGCATCGGTGAACTTGCGCCCGATAAGCCGCTTGATGGCATGCAGGGTGCGGGTCGGATTGGTGACCGCCTGGCGTCGCGCAACCTGGCCCACCAAACGTTCGCCGCTGCTGGAAAAAGCCACCACCGAAGGGGTGGTTCTGTTTCCTTCCACATTGGTGATAACCTTGGGTTCGCCGCCTTCCATCACCGCGACACATGAATTTGTTGTTCCTAAATCAATGCCGATAATTTTTCCCATCTCATATTCTCCTTGCCTAACGGGATGAAACATCCTTGTTATTTATTCTTCAACATTACCCTTTGAAACGACGACCTTGGCCGCCCGGATAAGTCTGTCCTTAAACATATATCCCTTCTGATATTCCTGCAAAATCTGGTTTTCCGGCACATCGGGGCTGGGTTCCATGGCCACGGCTTCATGGAAATTCGGATCAAAGGGTTGCCCCTCGCCGGCCAGGGGTTTTACCCCGAATTTTTCCAGGGCGGCAAGCAGTCCCTTGCAGGTCAGTTCCACACCGGTCAAAAGCGTTTCGGCATCGGGGGAGCACTTGCACTGGCCAACGGCGCGTTCGAGGTTGTCTAGAAAAGGAAGCAACTCCCGCAGGATGTTCTCTTCCGCATACTTGAGCGATGATTCACGCTCGCGCTGCATTCTCTTTTTGAAATTATCCTGCTCGGCCGCCATGCGCAGCAGCTTGTCCTCAAGCTCCCGGTTTCTCTCCAAGGCCTTTTCCAGTTGAACCGAGATATCTTCCTCCTCGGCTACAGCCTGATTTTCCCCTGAAGACTCCTGCTCAAGAACCTCTTCTTTCTTTTCTTCTTGCTCAGCCACCCGTTTCTCCTTTCCGGCGCAATGAATCCCTGGGGATGTGCGATTCGGACTGTATCCATCTGCAATAACTTGATTTTTCCAAGTGATTTCAAGTTTGTGTCCAACAATAAGTATGCTCTTTTTCATTGTCAAGACACGCGACGGCAATTGTCCAACGCCTATACAACCGGCCACGTACCGCTTTTCATGGCTCTAACCCTCTGTTTTTACGTTCTGCCGAGGAATCATCGCAGAGCATGTCAGCAGCAACATGGCTCCCTCCTTGAAAAAAATTTTAGACATCCGCGGATTCACCGATAATGAGAGTAGCAGATACTCGGCACTCTATTGAAACAGCAGGATCACACCCCATGCGACCCGGAACAATTATCCCCCTCACACTGTTGGTCTTTGTCTGCGTCTCGGTCAGCGGCGCGGATATGCGTCCGATAAAGAAGCTTCGGGCCGGAATCCCGCCCTATGCCGTGACGGAAAAAATCGCCCGGCACAACGATCAGCTCGTGGCAGGCAGAACCGCGGACAAGCCTTTGCCAACCCCGGGCACTCCGCACATGGTCTGGCTGGCGGATTGCGATGCCCGAGTACAGGCGACACTCTTGTACCCTGACCCGGTTGACACCATCTATGCGGTACGAAATCCCGGCAATCAATTTTCGCTCTCCGCCGGGGCGATTGACTACGGGGTCAAAGAACTTCTCTCCCCTGTTTTGTTGATCACCGGCAACACCAACAGCGACAGCCTCCGCCTCTTTGCCAAAGGGTATAGCCATCTTACCCCGGACTTGCGCCGCAATCTTGATGATCTGCGCCTTTCCCTGGGCGAAGGCGCGGCGGGCAGTGGTCTTGGGGCAATACCCGAGGCGCGGCTGGTGGAAAAAAATGTTGATTTCCAAGTGGGCACGGCAGTGAAACGCTACGGACAGAGGATAGAAAGCGGCAGGCTGGTGGTGATCGGGGCGGTGATCGACCTGAGCAATCAATACGGACACGGAGCCAACCGGCTGATCATCATCAACATCAATGGCGAAACCGACCCGGAAAGATTACGAGCCATGCACCATCTCATCCGGCTGGACAAGCGGCTGCTCGCTCTGGTTGGCCGCAAGCCCTAACAAGAACGCGGGGTGAAGGAAAGAAGTTGCGTTTCACTTCCTTCGCTGTGATCAACTTACGGCGGACTTCCACCCACAAGCGTGCGCCCGTGCCGGGCGCACAAAAAAAACCTCCGGCCACAACACCGAAGGGGCGAGAGAACCAAAATCAAACAACGCAGCTCAGGGCAAGCCGAGAAGTCTGCTCACCCGCACCGCCTTGTCCTGGGTCAGCCTGGGAATAATCTTTGCCACCGCCTCCGCCTTCATGGCTTTCAGAATCTCCACCACCTCGTCATCCTCCATTTTCTCAAGCAGAGGGGCAACCTTGGACGGGCTCATGGCGCTGTATATCTTGATCAGATTCTTAAACTGCTGATCCTGGCCCTTGCCTGTCCCGCCGAATTGACCCTTGAGTTCTTCCTGAAGGGTATTGAGCTGGGTGTACTTCTCGTCCACCTCCTTGGCCAAGGCCGCCAGCTCCTTCTCTTTTGCGGCCAAGGCCTTTTCCTTTGCCGCCACGGCATCTTCACGCTCCTTCAGTTGGACGGAAACGGAAATTTCCTGGGGCGTGAGCTTGACCGGAGATTTATCCTCCTGGGTAAAGGCGGGGATGGTCGCCATCAGGGTGAGCAACACAACGAGAATTGATATGATGTAGCAGCAATTGCGTTTTTTCATGATTCCATCCGGGGTCGATAACGCCCCGTCCCTGCTCAGTGGAGATTCCCCCTGCGTCCGAAACGAAGCACCATCTGCTCGTCCGCCTCGTTATGCTCCTTCTTCAATGCAGCCAGGAGATATTTCTGATAATCCCGTTCCCTGGCCTTTTCCATCACCTTTTTATCCCGCATTTTGGCGGCAAGCTCTTCCCTGGCCCGGACAACAGCCGCCTGTCCGGCTTCCACCCGGGCAAAACCGGCCTCGACCTCCTGCTCCTTGCGGAAGATCCCTTCCACATAAAAAGCAAAGACCGGGGCAGACATTTTCCGGCGCTTTTTTTCCTCAAACTCGGCAATCAGTTCCTGCCGCTCCTGCTGCAACGCGGCAAGCCGCAGTTTTTCCTTCGCAAGCAGGGCAAGCTCCCTGGCCAGTTTCTGCTGGGCAAGTTCTTCCAGGTTCCGCCGCAGCCCGAGAATCGTTTCAAGCTTGAAATGATACGCCATTTCGCCCTCTCATCATTGTATCGCGCCCGGAACGCTCTGCCCGTCACCGGCAAAAATCGCCGCCAACTGACGACCGCTTTCAGCAAAGGAAACCTTTTCTTCAACCTGCTGCTTGAGATAGCCGTTCAACCGGTCGATCATGGCAATGGCGTTGTCGATCTTCGGATTGCTGCCCTTGGCATAGGCGCCGATATTGATCAGATCCTCCGAACGGCGGTAGGTGGCCATGAGCTCCAAAAATCTGCGGGCGGCGAGCACCTGGTCCGTGGACACCACATCGGTCATGCATCGGCTGACGCTGTTCATGACCTCGATGGACGGGTAATGCCCCTGGCTCGCAAGGTCGCGGCTCAGGACAATATGGCCGTCCACTATGGAGCGCACCGCATCGGCGATGGGCTCGTTCATGTCGTCGCCCTCCACCAGCACCGTGTAGATGCCGGTGATGCTCCCCTTGCCCATGCAGGTTCCGGCCCGCTCCAGCAGTTTGGGGAGCTGCCCGAACACCGAGGGGGTATAGCCGCGGGAAGTGGGCGGCTCGCCGATGGCCAGGCCGACCTCCCGGCTGGACATGGCAAAACGGGTGATGGAATCCATCATCAGGATCACGTCGCGGCCTTTGTCCCGGAAAAACTCGGAGATGGCCGTGGCCAGATAGGCTCCGCGCATCCGCACCAGGGGCGGCTGATCGGAAGTGGCCACCACGACCACGGAACGGGCCAGCCCCTCGGGGCCGAGATCCCGTTCGATAAAGTCCTTCAACTCGCGGCCGCGTTCGCCGATCAAGGCGATGACGCTGATGTCCGCCGCGGTATGCCGGGCGATCATGCCGAGCAGGGTGGACTTGCCCACCCCGGACCCGGCGAGAATCCCGATGCGCTGGCCCTTGCCCAGGGTCAGCAACCCGTTGATCGCCCGAACCCCCACATCCACCGGCTCGAAAATACGCTCCCGCTCCATGGGATTGAGGGGCTCGGCGTAGAGGGGATACTGGGTCTCCTGCTGCAGGGGCCCCTTGCCGTCCATGGGATTGCCCAGGCCGTCGATAACCCGACCCAGCAGGGATTCGGCCACCACCACCCCGGCCTGCCCGCCCACCAGCCGGATAGCGCTGCCCGGCTCAACCCCGCGCATCTCGCCCAGGGGCATGAGCAGCACCCTGCCTTCGCGAAAGCCAACCACCTCTGCCAGCACCGAGCTCGCGCCCTTGAAAACCGAAACCTCGCAGATGCTGCCCACCGGAATCCCGGGCCCCAGGCTCTCCAGAACCATGCCGATGACCTGATTCACCCGGCCGCCCACGCTCACGAGCGAGGTATCCTGGGCAACCTGAAGGCAATGAGAAAGGTTCATGGCATATCCTCAGCTATACGCTGTAAGCTGACAGCTATCAGCTATCAGTAATGTCTGCGGCCATGGCCGCGAGAAAAGCCTGCTCCACCGCCTCATACAGCCTGGCCTTGTTGCTTTCCAGGGTGGCGTCGATCTCGCCGAAATCCGTTTTCAGAAAACAACCGCCCACGGCAATGTTCGGATCCTCCACAAGCTGGATTCGATTCTTGCCCTCAATAAGCTTGGAATCCTCCAGACTCGCCTTTTTCAGCCGGGCGAAATCATCGCCATGCAGATGGATCTGCACCGTGGAATTTTCCACCACGAATTCCATGGCCTTTTTGAGACAGGCCTGAATAACCAGGGGGTTTACGGAAACCTCATGGTAGACCAGCCGGTCCACCATGGTGGTGATAAGGGCGAGCATATCCTCTTCATGTTGCTGCAAAACCGTCTCCCGCTCACCATTGAGAGCGGTAAACAACGCGGCAAGCTCTGCACGCTGCTGCTCATACTGCGCCAAGCCTGCTGCCTTGCCTTCGGCCTCGCCCTTGGCCAGACCCTCGGCATAGGCTTCGTCCTTGAGCTTATCCGCCTGCTCACCGGCCTGACGGATAATCTCCGCCGCTTCCTCCATGGCAATCTCCTGCGGAGATTTGCGGCGCTCGCGCTCCTTGGCTTCGGCGCTGCCCGGCTTGGCCTGCCAGAAATCCTCAAAGGAAAGAAACTCCTCCGTTTCCAGACTTGGCGCGGCCTGGGTCGGCATGGTCCGATCCTGCTGCAATTTGATAACCTTAGACAAATTCGTCCTCTCCGCCGCCGCCGCTCATGAGCTGGATCTTGCCTTCCTGCTCCAAACGCTTGGCGATCTTGATTATGGCCTGCTGGGCGCCCTCTACATCCTTTACCCGGGTCGGCCCCATGATCTCCATGTCTTCCTTGAGCATTTCCACGGCCCGGGAAGACATGCAGCCAAAGATCTTGGTCTTGAGATCGTCGGAGGCAAGCTTGAGCGCCAGCTTCAGATCGTCGGTGCTGACCTCCTTGAGAATAGCCTGGATACCCCGGTCATCGACGCTGAGGAGATCCTCGAAGACGAACATGAGACGGCGAATTTCATCGGCCAGATTTTCGCGCTGCTCTTCAATGCCTTCAAGAATAGAGGCCTCCAGGCCGCGATCGGCATTGTTCAGGATTTCGGCCACGGCCTCCACCCCGCCGAGGCGCTGGCCCTCCATGCCTTCGACGGAAAGCAATTCTTCTTGCAACACGCGGTCCACATCCACGAGGATCTCGGGGCTTACCTTGTCGAGTTCCGCCATGCGCATCATGACTTCCACCTGAATATCCTCGTTGAACTCCATGAGAATCTGGGCAGCCTGGGTCGGCTCCAGAACGGAGAGGACCAGGGCCACGGTCTGGGGATGTTCGTTGCGCAGGAAGTTGACCAGTACCTTGGGTTCGAGCTTGCGCGCCTTCTGAAAAAGAGTGAGCTTCCAGTCCGAACGGATCTCTTCAAGGATCTCGCTGGCCTTGTCGCTGGAGAGCGCCCGCTTCAGAGCGCTTTCCAGCATCTCGTTGCCGGAAAGGAAGATATCTGTGTCGCCGGTGTCGGCTTTGAATTCATTGACCAGGGCGGTCAGGTCTTCCTTGTCGACCTTGTCGATCCTGGCCATCTGCCGGCCGACATGCTTGATATCCTCGGGATCGAGCCGCTGGAAGACCTGGGCGGCAAAATCCTCGCCCACGGTGAGCAGAAAGACCGCTGCCTTCTCCGGGCCGGTAAGGGATTCACCGCTCTTTTTATCAGGCTTGCTCATGAACTAGGCCTCTTCTCGCAGCCAACGGCGCACCAGATCCGCGGCCCGGTCCGGGTCGCTTTGGGCCAGGCGGTAGATCCGTTCCTGGTCGGTGAGTCCCCGTGGGGCAAGGGAAAGATCCTCTTCTTCCTCGGCGGCAACCCCACCGACGGCAGGACCATGCCCGCCGGCCCGGTGAACGATGCCCCCGGCGCGGCTCTCCAACTGCTTGGAGGCGAGAAGTTTCAGAAACGGCTTGACCACGAAGAGGATCACCAGAATCGCGACCAGCAGATAGACCAGCGGCATTGCCAGCCATTCCGTCATTGCCCGCCATTTTTCCATGGGATCCGGCTCCGGCTCGGGAACAGAGGAGAGGGCAAAGGGCAGACTCGCCACTTCAACCTGATCGCCCCGCTCTTCGTTGTAGCCAACGGCATTTTTAACCAACTTGTCCAAATTCTGCATTTCTTCTGGGCTGCGAGGCTGGTATTTTAGACTTGTCTTCCCATCCTTGTCAACGCTCTTTTCGTAGGAACCATCGACCATAACGGCAATGGACAATCTTTTGACAGCCCCGCCCTTATCCTGGGTGTGCTTGGTCTGCTTGCTGATTTCATAATTGCGGGTCACATTGTTGCGATTATACCCGGCCCCGGCTCCAGCGTCTGCCTCCCCCTCCTCGGCAAAGGTGGCAAGCTCGCCCTTGACCCCCGGGATTCCTTCGGGAATGGCACCGCCGCGCTGGTCGTTTTCCATGAGCATCTGCTCGCTGCGCACCACCTGCGCCTCGGGATCAAAGATTTCCTCGGTCCGTTCCACCTTGTTGAAATCTATTTCCGCGGTAACCCGCGCCCTGGCCCGATTGACGCCAACCACCTCCTCCAGCATGGTTTCCACCTTCTGCCGCATGGAGTCTTCAATCTTTATCTGGTACTCCAACTGGTTCCCAGTGAGAATCCCCTCGCCCTCTGCCTGTTTCCGGTAGAGCAGACGGCCGGCGGTATCCACCAGGGTAATATTTTCCGTGCTAAGCCCCGGAACCGCGCTGGCCACCAGGTTGACAATGCTCTGGATCTCATGCTGGTTGAGTTTTTCCCTTCCGCGCAGCTTGACGCTGACCGAGGCGGTGGGGGGCTTTTCGTCCTCGATGAACACCGACTCCTTGGGGGTGGCAATATGAACCCTGGCCTCGGTGACCTGCTGGAAATTCCGGATGGTTCTTGCCAGTTCTCCCTGCAAGGCTCGCTGATAGTTAAGCCGCTGCACAAAATCGGTCTGCCCGAAGCTCGTCTCGTTGAAGATCTCAAAACCGACACCGCCACCCCGGGGCAATCCCTCGCCTGCCAGGCTCAACCTGACCTCGTACACCTGCGTGGCCGGAACCAGGATGGCCGCGCCATCCTCGGACAACTTGTAGGGGATGCGCTGCTCCTTGAGTTTCGCCACCACCTCGCCGGCATCCTCCTGATTCATCCCGGAGAAGAGAACCTTGTAGGAGGTTTCCTTGCCTGTGGTGGTAAGGGTCAACAACCCGCCAACCACCACGGCAATCACCACCAGACCGAGTATTTTTTGGGTCATGCTCAGGCCCTTGGCAATGGAAGCAATCTGCTCAAGAATTTCTTTGGGGGTAGCCATGTTCTGTTCCTTTCCCTAAGAGTTTCGCTGGTACTAAATCTGCATCCTCATGATCTCACGGTACGCATCGATGACCTTCTGCTGCACCTTGGTCATCATCCGGAAGGAGATACCCGATTTCTCCATGGCTATCATGGTTTCATGGATATTGGCGTGCTCGCCGGCGGCAAGCCCTTTCACCAGCAGGTCGGACTCCTGGCTCATGCCGCTCACCTCGGCGATGGACCGGCTGAGGATTTCGGAAAAACCCGTATCCGCAGCCCCGGCAACTCCCGGGGCTTTCATCTGTGATGCTCCGGGCAGGGCGACCGGTTGCATGGCTATCTTATTCATGTATAATACCTCCAATTACTCATGGTTTGCCCGAGAAAAGCCAAGTCCCTTGCGAGCCGGCAACTACCTCCCGATTTCCAGGGCCTTGAGCGCCATACTTTTGACAGCATCCAGAGCCGTCACGTTAGCCTCATAGGAACGCTTGGCGCTCATCATGTCCACCATCTGCTCGGCCACATTGACGTTGGGGAAGCGAACCACCCCGTTGGCGTCGGCGTCCGGATGGGTTGGGTCATACACCTCCTTGAACGGCGCCTTGTCCTCCGAGATCCGCACCACCTCAACCTTGCGGAGACGTTCGGTGGTTGAATTGAGCGCATCCTGAAAACTGACTCCCTCCACGGGCTTGGCCGCGAAAACCACGGATTTCGCCTTGTACGGACCGCCTTCCATGGTTCGGGTGGTGTTGGCATTGGCCAGATTCATGGCCGCAATGTTGAGCCGGGTTCTCTCCGCCTTGAGGGCGGAGCCACTGATCTGCATGGCGGTTAAGGTATCCATCTGTTATTTCCCTCCCTCGTCAATGGCATAGCGCATTCCATCAAATTTTTTCCCGATGATTTTGGCGATCGCCTGATACATCAACTGGTTTTCAGCCATCTTCACCATCTCCTGATCCAGGTCCACCGGCCTTTTCTCGCCGGCGAACTCCCGGGTTTTGCTGGCTTCCATGGCGTCAAGCTGCATGTGCCCCATATTGGTTCGCGCCAATTCTCCCTGGCCGCTCATCACGCTCTGCATGACCTTGGCAAAATTAAAATCCTGCCCCATATACCCCGGGGTTTCATAGTTTGCGACATTGGACTGGATAAGTCCTTGCCGCTCCTGGCGCAGGCTGAGCGCCTGCCGCATGGTTTCAATATTGCCGTCGAACAATGTATTTATGGGCATGGCTTCCTCCTTTTCTGGGCCAATCAACCTGCCAAATTTCTTTGCAAAAACAATGCCAGACTCAAACGATTGACCTTCGCAAGAGCAAAACATTGCCAGAAATAACCATTTTTACAAAAAGGAAGGAGGGATCCGGCGGAAGGAAAAAATTCTGGGGAGCGCACGAAGAAATTTGCAACATACTGAAATAAAAGGACAAAAAAGCGTATCCCCGTCAACAATGCTGGCCCTGCAGATCAACAGCAAGGGGGTTAATCGATTATGCCCTGGGAACGGTACTCATGCAGTTTATTGCGCAGGGTGCGGACACTGATCCCGAGAATCTCGGCCGCATGTGTCCGATTATTGTCGTTTGCCTGCAAAGCCTGCAGGATCATTTGACGCTCTACCTCGCGCAAGGTCTGGGTTCCGATTTCCATGGCCGCGGAGGTATTGGCCAGCGCCACCGCAAAATGCCCGGAAGGCGGGGAAGCTTCAACCGCCGTGGAGTCGATCCGGGCGGGCGGCTCGACATCATCCCAGAAATCCCACAGCTCCAACTCCGAGCCCTGGGAAAGAAGCATGGCCCGCTCGATCAGATTCTCCATCTCCCGCACGTTTCCCGGCCAGTCATAGTCGGCAAGCCTGGCCCACACTGCGGCGGAAGGTTTTTTCTCCGACTTGCCGTATTGCACCGCATATTTCCGGATGAAAAAATCAACCAGCAAACCGACATCCTCCCTCCGCTCGCGCAGGGGAGGGAGCTTGAGAGGGATCACGTTCAGGCGGTAGTAGAGATCCTGCCGGAAGGCGCCTTCCTTGACCGCCTGCTCCAGATCTCGATTGGTGGTGGCCAGCACATGCACATCAATCTTGCAGGGAGCCCTGCCCCCCAGCCGGTCCACCTCTTCCTCCTGGAGGACCCGCAGGAGTTTGGCCTGGAGGTGCAAGGGGATCTCGCCGATCTCGTCCAGCAGCAGGGTGCCGGTGTCGGCCAGCTCGAACTTGCCTTTTTTGGTAACGATGGCCCCGGTGAAAGCCCCTTTTTCATGGCCGAACAGCTCGCTCTCCAGGAGCCCTTCCGGCAGGGCGGCGCAGTTCAAGGCCACGAACGGCCCGTTTCGCCGGTCGCTTTCATTATGAATAAAGCGGGCAAAAACTTCCTTGCCCGTGCCGGATTCACCGAGGATGAGCACCGTGGCCTTGCTGGAGGCCACGCTTCGGGCCCGGGCCATAAGCTGCAACAGCTTGGGGCTTTTCCCGATAATGGGTTTTTCAAGGGACGCAACCTCCCCTGCCTTTTGCCCCGCCGGCTTGGCGCTTGGTTGCGGCAACTTACTCGCGAGGGCAAAGACCCTGGCCACCGTTTCCTCGATGACCTCCACGGGAAAAGGCTTCAAAAGATAATCGAACGCCCCCTGCTTCATGGCCTCCACCGCCGTATCCACCGTGGCGAAACCCGTCATGATCACCACCGGCAGTTCCGGACGCAGCGCCTTTACCTGCCGCAAGAGCTCAAGCCCGTCCATGCCCGGCATCTTGATATCCGTAACCACCAAATCCGGCGGATGCCTGGCGATCATCTCCAGGGCCATCTGGCCATTTTCCGCGACCGCGACATCATGCCCATTGCGGCTCAGCGCCTCAAAAAGGGCAACCCGCATGTTCTGCTCATCATCCACAATCAGTATGGTATGCGTCTGTTCAGGCATAGGCTCTGGTATCTTTATTTTCGGCTGATTTCTTGTGCCGTGCCCGTTTCCGTCGGCAACAGCACCCTGAAGGTTGCTCCCCGTCCCGGTTCGCTTTCCACCTCGATCAGGCCGTGATGCGCCTCGGCAATGGCATGGCTGATGGCCAGTCCCAAGCCGCGATTCCTGCCCTTGGTCGAAAAAAACGGATCAAAAATTTTCCGCAGGTATTCCGGGGCAATCCCCTCTCCGCTATCCTGCACCCGGACCTCCACCAGACCGCCGTGCTCGCTGTCCGGCGGCAACGTCCGCAGACTCACGAAAATTGTCCCGCCCGCCGGCATGCTTTCAATGGCATTGAGGCCGAGATTGAGCAGAAGCTGGGCCAACAGGGCGTGATCCCCAAGGAGCAAGGCCTGTTTCGCCTCAATCCTGGCCTCCATGAGTATACCATGCTCTCCGGCCATTTCACCGAGAGTTTCCATGCTTTTTCCGAGCACCGCAACCATGTCCAGCTCGGTTATCCGCGGGAGCGGAAATCTGGAGAAGGTCATGAAATTATCCAGCAGATGATGCATGGTTCGCACCGCCCCAAGCATCCTGCCCGCAACCCTTTCATTATCGGGGTCTCCCGCCAGCTCCCGCTTGAGAATCGAGGCATACAGCTCAAGACTGCCCAAGGGGTTCTTCAATTCCTGCCCCATGGCTTCGGCCATCTCCTGCATGGCGGCAAACCGTTTGCTCCGGTCGTGATGCACCTCTATCAGCGCCGGAAAGGTCACATCCTCCAGGGAAAGAAAGAATCCGGCCACATGCAGAAACGGGCTTTGCAAATCGTTGCGGCTGATGAGAAGGCAGCGCTTTTCCTCCCCGCCTGGAGACGCCGACACCTCGCACAGCAACCGCCCCCCGGACAGACTTAACGCCGCAAGCTCATGGGCCAGGCCGAATCTTTGGGCAAGGAGCCCCCAGCAGGTTCTGTTCTGGAGAGAGGCCCCGGCAAGACCGAGAAGCTGGGATCCCTTCCGGTTTACCGCCAGCAGGTTTCCCTGCCGGTCAGCAAGCAGAATCCCGCCCGGCAGGCTCTCGATCATGGCAAAAAAGAATTCCCGCAAATGCTCCGGGGTGTCAAAGGTCGCCTGCGCCATCACGTGCTCCGGCCTAAACGGTATCGCACCGTCTTCGCGTTCACCGGGCAACCCTTCTCGGTTTTTTCCCCAGATCGATTTCAATCTGGTTCAGGGTACTTTTCGCCTTTTTTCTCAGCAGCTCGTCCGGCCCGGCCTGCGCCTTCTGGAGATGCCCTCGCCCCTTTTCCATTTCCCTGGCCTTGCGAAACAGATCCCCCAGTTGCAGATGAATCTGCTGGGCCGCCCTGGTTTCCCTGGGCATGTCTCCGTTAACGCCGGAGAGGTAGGCGGCAATGGCAGCCTTGGCCTTTGCCTGCCCGATCAACCCGTCGCCGAACTCCCTGTACCAGCCCTGCAAGGATTCCACCCCCAGCCATTGCTTCTGCCGGGCGCGCGCAAGAAAATCAACCCCCTCGAAATACTGTCCTAGGCTGGCCAGCATCCGCAGACGCGCCTCAGCATACACCTTTATTTTTGCCGGAACAGGCGCAGCCTCGGTTGCCTTCACATAGTGCGCAAGGGCCTCCTTTTTCTTCCCCTGGAGCTCATTGAGCTTGCCTGCCAGGTAATCGAACTCTCCGAGATATTCCGTATCCTTATAGATGTTCTGCACATAGCAGAGCACCCTGTTGGCGGCGGCCAGGTTCTTCTGGAGCAGATAGACCTCGGTTCTGCGGCTATAGAGATCGGCCTTGTCCTCGTCGGACAGGGCCAAACCCTGGGCCCGAAAGTAGACCACGGAGGCCTGATCAAGCAAGGACAACGACTCAAGGGCCTGCCCGACCAGATAGAGAAAGCGCCCGTTGTCCAAGGCGCGGACATGATGGTGTTCGGCAAGATACAACTGATAGAGCTTGTCGTATTCCTTCCGCGCCAGATATCCCTCCCCCAGATAGAGCAAAATTTTGCCGGAAAAATTTTCCTTTTTCCCGGCAGCTTGCCCCGGTTTGTCATGGTGCAGATAGCTCCGGCCGAGATCCGCCGCCGATCCGGCGTCCTCGCGGGCCTGATAGCGGAGAAACAGGGCGCGGCGGGCATCCTGGGTAATGGGCTCGTCCGGATACGCCTTGATCACGGCCTGAAACGGCTTGTCCCCCTCGGGATCCTTGAGGTCGGAGGCCTGTTGCCCCTTGATCGTTCTCCGCTCGGGGCTGTCCATATACTCAGCCCGCCTAAATCGCGCCAGCACAGCGATTCGATCCTCCCGGGTTTCATCGTCGAGGATCCGCTCATAGAGTTTCAGGGCAGTAAGCCCATCCCCTCCCCGCAGATAACTCTCGCCCAACTCGAAAAAAATCTCCCTGCGGTCGGCAGGGTTCTCGGCCAGATTCAGATAATGGAACAGCGATTTCCGGGCGTCCTCCTCATTGCCCACCCGCAGATAGACAAAACCAAGCTTGCGCAGCAGTTCCGGATTCCGGTGATGATAGTCGGGATATTTTTCAAACAGCGTGGCAAAGGTTTGCAAGGCCCCGACAGGATCCTTGCTGGCGGACATGAGCTCCCCCAGGCCCATCAGGGCTTTGGCCTTGATCTCCTCCTGCCCGGATTCGGCGACCTGTTTATAGATATCCAAGGCTTCGGCCGTCCTGCCCACGGCAAAAAGGGTATCCGCCTGCGCCAAGCGCACCTGGTCCAACAGGGGAGATTCTGGATAGCGCTTGAGGAAGAGCTTGAAGTAGATGAGCGCCTCGCGGTAAAACCGCATGCGGTAATGGGCGTAGCCGACCTCGAAATACGCTTCTGCCGCCCGTGTGGACTTTGGAAAATCGGCGCTGTACCTCCGGAAAAGATCACGAACCCTGCTCCACTGGGGGGTGGCGCTTTTTTCCATCATCTGTTTGAGGTTTTGCGCCGCCAGCCAGAGCGCCTCCTCGGCCCGCTCCGCTTCACGGAATTTTTCGTAGTAGCGCAGATACGCCGAAGCCCCCTTTGCCTGATCCCCACCCTGTACCGCATCCTCAGCCTCCTGCCAGACCTGAGCCGGAGTTTCGACAGGCACTGCCTGCGCTGGCGGCGCCGGTGGCGGGGCAACCTCCTGGGCCCAAGCGTGTTGAGGCTGGATTCCTCCCCATACAATGCCGGCGCAAAGAAGCATGGAGAGCGGCAGGACATGGAGAGCATGGGAAAACCGGATGTTTTTCATGATTTCTTTCACGGGAGTCGAGGGCAAGCGCTGTTGTCGCTCACCAGTCCAGGCGCCGGACAAAAAGGGACGCACCCTGTTCCTACGCCTCGGCAGAAGAGGAAACCAACTTGAATCGTTTCATCTTCTCAATAAGAGTAGTCCGGTTCACATTCAACAGCTTGGCGGCCCTGTTCTTGACCCAGTCCGTCTGCTCAAGGGCTTGCAGGATCAAGCGTTTCTCAAAATCAGACAAGACCTCATTTAAGAAAAATCCCTGCTCGGGAAGCGCTTCGAGCCGCTCAACCGGAGCGGCCCCGGCCTCAAGCAACCGTTCCGGCAGATCAGCCACGGAAAGCACATCACCGCCGGCGAGGATCACCATGCGTTCCAGCATGTTTTCAAGCTCGCGGACGTTGCCCGGCCATGCGTAACGCGCAAGCCTGGCCATGACCTCGTCGGACACCCCTTTGATCTTTTTCTTCCGGAGCCGGTTGAACCTGGCCACGAAATGCTCGACCAGCAGAGGAATATCCTGACGCCGCTCCCGCAAGGGAGGCGCTTCGATGGGAATTACATTGAGGCGGTAATAGAGATCTTCCCGGAAACGTCCGGCCTCGACCTCCTGCTCAAGATCCCGGTTGGTCGCGGCAACCACCCGAAAATCCGAGCTGATGGTTTTGGTGCCGCCGATGCGCTCAAATTCTTTTTCCTGGAGAACCCGCAGCAGTTTCACCTGGAGCATGGGACTCATCTCCGAAATCTCATCGAGAAAAACCGTGCCTCCGTTGGCCAGCTCAAAGCGGCCGAGTCGGGTCCGGATCGCGTGGGTAAACGCCCCTTTTTCATGGCCGAACAACTCGCTTTCCAGCAACTCTCCGGGGATGGCCCCGCAATTCACCGGGACAAAAGGACCGGTGCCGCGCACCCCTTCATAATGGAGGGCTTGAGCGATAAGCTCTTTGCCGGTGCCGGATTCGCCCCGCACCAAAACGGTGGTTTCCGCATCGCATACTTTGTTGATCAGGGAAAAAACCTGCCGCATGGCGCTGCTGGTGCCGATAATGGCGGCGCAGCCTTTCCGGGTTTTTGCCTGGGACTGACCGGCGGGAGGAAGCAGACGGCTTACCCCGGCCTTATCAAGGGCTTCGTCAAGGCGGCTTTCGCTCACCGGCGCTTCAATATAATCGACAGCCCCTGCCTGCAAGGCGGCAACTGCGTCATTGACCGACGGCGCGCTTGCCGCCACGAGAATCGCCGACTGCGAGGCCGCCTCCTGAAGTTCGGCCAGGAAAACACCATGGGGCTGAAGCGAAGAGACCGCCAAAAGAATCGCCTGGCACTGATTTGTTTCAAGCCAGCGCCGGGCTTCCGCCTCGGAACGGAGGATGACCAGGGGCAGCGCTTTACCCTGAAGAGCCTTGGCCAGCTCGGAAGAACGGCCGGAAGAATCAAAAAGCAGGAGAAGCAGGGGATTGTGCGTCATACCACCTTCATGAATTTATCGTTTTCTTTTAATAAATTTCAGAGCTTATGTTCTTTTGTATACATTATTCAGAAAAAAAGTGTCAATTTTTTTTCACATGCTATATTTTATCAATAATTATTGAATTGTTATGTATTATTATGGCCTGGCCGTCATCCGGAGGGTCTCCCTCCGTCGGATCAAAAAAGGTTTTTCACATGCCGAGAGACGCAAGCACTGACAAACCCCTGGTCGAACTGGTGAACGTCACCAAGATCTACCCTCCCGACATTGTCGCCCTGGAAGACGTTTCCCTGCGGATTTACAAGGGAGAAATCTTTTTTCTCACCGGAATGAGCGGCGCGGGAAAAACAACCCTGATCAAACTGATCTGCCGCCTTGAAACTCCCACCCGGGGCCTCATTGAGGTGGCCGGCCGCGACATTTCCCGGATCAGCCCCGCAGGCATCCAGCGCATGCGTCAAAAAATCGGCATCGCCTATCAGGAGTTCCGGCTGCTGGAGAAGCAAACCGTTCTCCAGAACATCGCCATGGCCATGGAGGTAACCTACGCCAGCACCAAGGCGATCCACGCCAGGGTCGATGAGTTGCTGGCCCTGCTCAACCTCTCCGACAAACGGGACAAACGCACGGGCGAACTCTCCCGGGGAGAACAGCAACGGGTGGCCCTGGCACGGGCCGCTGCCAACGGACCGAGCCTGCTGCTGGCGGATGAGCCGACCGGCAACCTTGACCCAGCCGCGACGGAACTGGTCATCAACCTCTTCCGGCACCTGAACGAAAAAAACGGCTCGACCATCGTTGTCGCCACCCATGACAAGTCGATCTACGCGGAAACCGAGCACCGGGTCATGGATCTCCACAACGGGCATCTTTCAGCCCACCCCAACCGTGCGCCGCGGCAAATCGAGCTTTTTGAAGCGTAACCCCCCGCGAGAATCCATCCTTACGGACGAACCGCTTTCCCTTCCTAAGGAGCAGCAGACGATGCATTTTCTGGCCTACATTGTGCGACAAACAGGAAAGAACCTCCGGCAAACCTGGGGAACACAGGTCATGACCCTGCTGACCGTGACCCTCTCCGTGCTGCTCTTCGCCTTTTTCTTTCTTATCTACAACAACATGCTCCGGGCCAGCGCCCGATTGGGCGACGATCTCCGCCTCATTGTCTATCTGGACCAGGAGATTCCCGAACAGAACCGGCCGGAAATCGAAAAAAAGATCCATGAGTTCGGGCCGGTGGAAAAAATTGTTTTTGTCTCCCGCGCCGAGGCTTTTTCCCGGCTCAGAGCCCAACTCGACAAGGAAAAGGATGTCCTCAACGACCTGGGCCCCGACTTTCTTCCGCCTTCCATCGAGGTGTACCCTCTCAAGAATCTCCATGACCTCACCAAAATCAGCCAGTTTTCCGACTTCCTCCTGACCTTGCCCCACGCGGCCAAGGTCCAGTCCGGCAGCGACTGGCTCCGTCGTTTCGGTGATTTCACCAACCTCCTCCAGGTCGTCGTCCTGTTAAGCGGGGTCCTGCTCATCATCAGCATGACCTTTATCATTTCATACACCCTTCGCCTCACCGTGGTGTCCAGGCAGGGCGAACTTGAAATCCTCAGGCTGCTTGGCGCCACCAGCGCCTATATCCGCCTGCCGCTCCTGCTCGAAGGCATGCTGCAGGGTTTTTTAGGCTCAAGCCTGGGGCTTGGAGCGCTGTACTTCCTCTATCAATGGACTACCAGCCGTTTCAGCGGCCCGGGATTTCTCAACCTTTTCGACTTCGCTTTCTTCCCCCCGGAGCTCACCGCCGCGATCCTGCTGGCCGGCGTCGCCCTTTGCACGGGCGGCAGTCTTTTTTCAATCCGCAGATTTATCAGCATCTGACGCATGACTGCCATTTTTCACCGCCCATACTTCTCCCTCTGCGTACTGTTCCTGGCCATTTTCCTGAGCGGCCAACGCCCATGTTTCGCCGCGGACCCGGCCGCGGTAAACGTCAAGATCCTTGAGGAACAAAAAAGAATCCAGCGCCTGAAGAAAGGCATCGAAGACCAAAAATCCCGGGTGCTGAACACCAATAAAAAGGAAAGCTCCCTGCTCACCGAGCTTGATCGCTTAAATGGCCACATTCAGAACGAAGGCGACAAGTTGACCCTTCTCAAGAAAGAACTGGACAAACACGAGGAGCAGATCGCGCAAAAACAGGCCGAAGCAGCCCAGGCCATGACCGCCAAGGAGCAGGCAAAGGTTCACATCAAAAAACGGCTCAACTCCTTTTACCGGATGGGCGAGATCGGCATGATGAATGTCATCTTTTCCACCAGCAAGCTGCCGGATCTTCTCGCCTTTCGCGAGTATTTCGACGCGTTGATCACGCGCGACCAGGAAGTCATCCGCGAATACCGGGAAAAAGTCGAGGCCCTGGAAAAAACGCGGCTCGGCCTGCAGCAGGAAAAACAGGCTCTGCTTGAAACCATCACCAAGGTTAAGGGGCAGGAAGAACAACTGGCCACCACCCGCAATGAGCGCATGCAGTTGCTGCACAAGGTGAAAACCGAGAAGAAACTGTACCAACTGGCGCTGCAAGAGCTCGAAGGCGCCGCGGACAGACTGACCGACACCCTAGAGCAGCTCAAGGCCGAAGCAGCCAAGGAGGCGCGCCAGAAGGAGGCTCGCGCCAAGGAGCCCGGCAAGAAAACCGTCCGGAAACCAATTCCTTCGGACGCCAAAGGCTTTGCCTCCCAAAAAGGTCGTCTCCCCCCGCCGGTGGTGGGCACGGTTACAACGCTGTTCGGCAAGAGCGTCCAGAAAAAATTCGGCATCACCACCTTTGCCAACGGCATTGACATCAAGACAGCGCCGGGCACCGAAATCACCGCCATCTACGACGGCAAGGTGATCTATGCCAAATTCCTGCGCGGCTACGGCAACCTGCTCATCATTGACCACGGCCAGCAATATCTCAGCCTTGTTTCCCGGGCGGCGAAATTCTTCAAGGAAGAGGGCGACACGGTTACCAAGGGGGAAGTGGTTGGGGTCATGAGCGACCAGGAAGGGTTGCTTGGCGAGGGGTTGCATTTCGAGATCCGCCACGGGACCAAACCGGAAAATCCCTTGCAGTGGATAAACAACGGCAAGCTCACCATCAAGGCAACCTCCAAAACGCCACGGTAACATTCGGCCCAACAATCAAGATAAATCATTGTTTCCCGGCACAAAACCTGCTAACATTAATTTTCGTATCACCATCACACATAACAACCAAAGCCACTTTGGAATTTTCCGGTTAAGGACCATCCATGAAAAGCTCGACAAAACGGTCGGTTATCAAAAACATTGCAGTCTCCCTCTGTGTCGTGGCCGGTTCCCTGCTGGCCTGGAATTACTCAACAGTCACCGCCACGACCCAGGACACTTATGAAAGCCTTGAGGCCTTTTCCAATATCCTCAGCCTGGTCCAAGAAAATTATGTCGAGGAAGTGGACAGCCATAAAGCCATTGAAGGGGCGATCAAGGGCATGCTCACCACCCTGGATCCCCATTCTTCGTATATGAAGCCCGACGATTTCAAAGAATTGCAAGTCGAAACCCAGGGAAGCTTCACCGGCATCGGCATTGAAATAACGATGAAGGACAACATCCTCACGGTTGTCTCTCCCATCGAAGGAACTCCGGCCTTTGCCAAGGGACTCAAGGCGGGAGACAAGATCGTCAAGATCGGCGAGGAACCGACCCAGGACATGAGTCTCATGGAGGCGGTAAAGCGGCTGCGTGGCCCCAAAGGCTCGGAAGTGACAATCTCCATTCATCGCAAGGGCTGGCCCGACCTTAAGGCAATCACGCTGATCCGCGACATCATCCCCATCCACAGTGTAAAATCGAAAATGCTGGAGCCGGGCTACCCCTATATCCGCATCATCAACTTCCAGGCGCACACCACGACTGATTTCAAAAAGGCGCTCACCGACCTTGAAAAGCAAGGAAAGATAAAAGGTCTTGTCGTGGATCTTCGCAATAACCCGGGCGGCCTTCTCGACCAGTCCGTGAAGATTGCCGACATCTTCATCGACGAGGGCGTGATTGTCTCCACCAAGGGAAGGATCAAGGAGCAAAACTCCATGTTCTACGCCCGCGACAACAACGCCAAGTATAAATTCCCCGTGGTGGTGCTGGTGAACGAAGGCAGCGCCAGCGCCTCGGAGATCGTGGCCGGCGCCTTGCAGGATCACAAAAAAGCGGTGATCATCGGCGCCCAGACCTTTGGCAAGGGCTCGGTACAGACTATCATCCCCATGGACAGCGGGGCCGGTCTTCGATTGACCACGGCCAGATACTATACCCCCAGCGGCCGCTCCATTCAGGCAACGGGCATTACTCCGGATATCATTGTCCCTTCCCCCGCGTCGCTTACCGTCGAACACGACGAGAAAGAGGATGAGCAGGAGAAAAAACCGAAATACCTGCGGGAAAAAGACCTGAAGCATCACATCGGCAATGGCCTGAATGAAGATGTCACCCAGAAAGAGGAAAAAACCAAACCCGAGGAAAAGCCGAAAACCAAGGTGAAAACCCCGGTAAGCAAGGAGAAGCAGGAGGCTGAGGACATAAACAAGGATCAGCAGTTAAGCACCGCGCTCACGCTGCTCAAAGGCTTGAACGTTTTCGGTAAGAAGTAAAGACGAAGAAACCACATGACTCAGCCTTGATGGCTGACCATTGCTCATAAAAAAAGGAGAGGCTCAGCCCTCTCCTTTTTTTATGAGCGACGCTGCCGCCTTGCCCGCGGAAATGGTCCGGTTATTTTTCACAACGGCTTGCCGCGGCAACCAAGGCATAGTAATCACGCCCCTCAAGGTCGTTGATCACCACGGCCGGGAATTTTTCTACCTCGAACCGGAACAGAGCCTCCGGCCCCGCATCAGCAAAGGCAACCAGCTCGGCTTTTTTGATACACTTGGACAAAAACGCCCCGGCTCCGCCAATGGCGGCAAGATAGACAGCGCCATGCGCGAGCATGGCCTGGCGCACCTCGGCACAACGGGCGCCCTTGCCCATGGTCGCAGCTAACCCCAAAGCGAGCAGGCGCGGAGTGTAGATGTCCATCCTATAGCTGGTGGTGGGCCCGGCCGCGCCTATTACCCGCCCCGGCCGGGCCGGACTCGGACCGACATAATACAGAAGCTGACCGGCAAGATCCACCGGCAAATCCTGTCCCTCGTCCAGCAGGGCGCAGAGCCGGCGATGGGTCTGATCCCGTCCGGTGTACAGCGTCCCGCTCAGGCTTACCAATTGACCGGCCTTGAGCGAGGCCAGGACCTCGGGTGCAAAGGGCAGAGCGACCTCGAGGAGGTTTTCAAAAAAAGCAGGTTCCGTTTTCACAAGACAATTTCCTTATGCCGATGGGCATGGCACTGGATATTGATTCCCACCGGCAGACTGGCGATATGACAGGGAAAAACCTCCATATGCACGGCCAGCGCCGTGGTGATCCCGCCAAAACCGTGAACCCCCTGGCCCTGAGCATTGATCTCCCGCAACAGCCGCTCTTCAAGCACAGCCACATCCTCGCGCCGGCTTTTTTCACCAACCGGACGCAGCAGGGCCCTTTTCGCAAGCAGGGCCGCCTTTTCAAAAGAACCACCCAAACCGACCCCGACAATCATCGGCGGACAAGGGTTCGAACCAGCAGCCAACACCCGGTCGATCACATGGCGAACCACCCCTTCCGTTCCGGCGGCAGGCGGCAGCATAACCAGACTGCTCATGTTCTCGCTGCCGCACCCCTTGGGCAGAAAACGGATGGCGATCCGGTCGCCCGGAACCAATTCGACATGGACCACGGCCGGGGTATTGGTCCCGGTATTCATGCGGGTCAGAGGATCGCACACCGAATTGCGCAGATACCCCTCTTCATACCCAAGCATTACCCCCTCCTGCAACGCCTCCTGCAAATCGCCCCGAATGTGGACCTCCTGTCCGACTTCAAGAAAAAGGATGCCGGTGCCGGTGTCCTGGCACACCGGAATCCGATCCCGGCTGGCGATATTTGCATTGGTAACGAGAACCTCCAGGATATTCCCGGCGAGCTCCCCGGTTTCCCGGTCCCGGGCGGCAAGCAGGGCCTCAAGGATATCCGGCTCCAGGTCATGGGCTGCGGCAATGGCCAAGTCGCGCACCACCTGGCGAATTTCGGTGCTGTCGATTTCTCGCATAATTCGGATATGGCCTAGGGATTGAGCCTGCGGTTGCGCAGGGCCAAGCTTTGTTGCTTGAAGGTGTGCTGGATGATTTTTTCCCGGTCTTCATCAAGCAGAAGGACGAACTCCAGAGCGACCCGAAATTTGCAGCCGGACTCTTCCTCCTCCGAGGCCGGATCACAGCCAATGACCTTGCCGAAGGAATACACATAGATGTAGGCCGGAAGCAAAACGACATGGATCTCCACGATCTCGTCCAACCGTAAAGGAGAATCCGTGTAAAAGGCAATACCGTTGGCGCTGATGTTGGCCTTGCGCATGATCAGGGCATCCAAGGGACTCTCGCCCCCTTTTACCTGCTTCAGCAGCATGTTCATCTTGTTATCCAGATGCTGCAAAAAATCAGCCATATCCGCATCCCGCTCCCGCAGTTTGGCCAAGGCGCTCTGGGCGCCGATGAACATCTGGATATCGGTAAGGCCTTTCTGATTGTATAGAGAAATTCCCTGCTGAAAATCCCTGGCAACAGCCTGCATTTTTTCCGCGGAAACCGGATGCACTGCCAACATCACCCTGTCCGTGACCCGAACCGATTGTCTACGATTTAAAGAATCCGTCATATCCGCACCCCACCCCGTTAAATAGTAACTCTTCAAACAGGCCGAAAAATCGGCAAAAAAACCAGGTCATCCCTTGCCCTGCTTGAGCAGATCCGCCACCTCGCCCTGCAGGACAAAACTGTGTTCCGCATCCGGATACGCGCCAGACTTGACCTCGTCCCGGAACGAGGCGATACCCCCGGCGATCTGGGGGGCCAGATCCGCGTACCGCTTCACGAAACTGGGAACGAATTTCTCGAACATTCCCAAGAGATCGTGGCTCACAAGCACCTGGCCGTCGCACTGCGGTCCGGCGCCGATGCCGATGGTGGGAATACCGATACTTGCGGTGATGGCCCCGGCCAGTTTATCGGGGATGCATTCGAGCACCAGGGCGAATGCCCCGGCCTCGGCCACCCCCTTGGCTTCGGCCAGCAGCCGCCGGGCGGACTCTCCGTCCCTGCCCTGCACCTTATAGCCGCCCAACGCTCCGGCGGTCTGCGGGGTCAGGCCGATGTGGCCCATCACCGGGATTCCGGCCCGAACCATGGCAGCCACGGTTTCGCAGATCTCAAGGCCGCCCTCGACCTTCACCGCGTCGCAGCCCGCCTCCTTGAGGAAACGGCCACCGTTGGCAATGGCCTCCCGCGTATCGACCTGATAGGAGAGAAAAGGCATGTCGCCCACCAGCAGCGCCCGCTCCACCCCGTGCTTCACCGCCCGGCAATGGTGCAGCATCTCCTCCATGGTCACCGGCACCGTTGATTCATAGCCGAGGAGCACCATGCCCAGGGAATCGCCGACCAGAACGATTTCGACCCCGCTCCGGTCCAGAAGACGTCCGAAGCTGGCGTCATAGGCCGTCAGCACGACGATTTTCTCCCCGGCCTCCTTCAGGTCAATAATGTCGCGGACTGTCAGTTTTTTTCCGATCATACGCGTATATCCTTTGGTTCCTCTGCCGCCGCTAAAAAGGCAGCATGGCGGCTTCGCCGTTGCACGGATCCGCATCCTGCCTGCGGGTAAAAGGCCTGCCGAAATGGGCATACGCCGACTGGGTCGCCATCCTGCCCCGGGGGGTGCGGATCAAGAGGCCCATCTGGATGAGGAAGGGCTCGTAGACATCCTCCAGGGTGGTCTTCTCCTCGCAGGCCATGGTGGCCAAGGTTTCCAAGCCGATGGGACCGCCCTGGAACTTGTCGATGATGGTGAGCAGAATCCGCCGGTCCATCTCGTCGAGCCCTTCCTGGTCCACGCCAAGCATGTTCAGGGCCTCGTCCGCCACCTTGGCCGTGATGCTGCCCTGGGCCTTGACTTCGGCGAAATCCCGCAGCCGCTTGAGCAGCCGGTTGGCTATCCTCGGGGTGCCCCGGGAACGGCGGCCGATTTCCAATGCTCCGCCCTCGTCCATGGGGACGCCCAGCAGACTGGCCGAGCGTTTGACAATGGTCACCAGCTCGTCGGGGGTATAAAAATCCAACCGCAGCACCATGCCGAACCGATCCCGCAGGGGCGGGGTCAGCAGGCCGGTGCGGGTCGTCGCCCCCACCAGGGTGAAGCGCGGCAGATCCATCTTGACGCTGCGCGCCCCGGGCCCCTGGCCGATGACCAGATCCAACTGGTAATCCTCCATGGCCGGATAGAGGATCTCCTCCACCACATGGTTGAGGCGGTGGATCTCGTCGATGAAGAGCACATCGCCCTCCTGGAGGCTGGTGAGGATGGCGGCCAGATCGCCGGGCCGCTCGATCACCGGACCGGAAGTAACCCGGATGTTGGCACCCATCTCGTTGGCGATGACGTAGGCGAGGGTGGTCTTGCCCAGGCCGGGGAAGCCATGGAACAGCACATGATCCAGGGCCTCGCCCCTGGCCTGCGCGGCCTTGATCGCAATGGAGAGATTGCTTTTGAGCTGCTCCTGGCCGATGTACTGGTCAAGCAGCTTGGGCCGCAGGGCATGATCAACCGGCTCGACCTGCTCGGCCACCGGGGAAACCAATCGTTCTTCGTGATTCACACCAGGGCCCTCAAGGTTTGCCGGAGCAATTCTTCAAGCCGCATGGCGGCAAAGACTTCGGCTCCGGCCTGCTGCCGCACCAAGGCCAGAGCCTCCCTGGCCCGGGGTGCGGGATAGCCGAGATTGAGCAGGGCGGAAATCGCATCGTGCACCCGCTCGTCTTCGCCCGGCAGGGTAAGGGCCGGAGATGCGGCGGACAACGCCTCGGGCACGAACCGCACCTTGTCTTTCAATTCCAGGCAGAGCCGCTCCGCGGTTTTCTTGCCCACCCCCGGCAACCGGGTGAGGCGGGCAAGATCGTCGTGCAGAATGGCGCGGGCCAAATCCGCCGGAGCAATCCCGGCCAGGATGTGCATGGCCAGCTTGGGCCCAATCCCGGAAACAGTATTCAGCAACTGGAACATCTCCTTTTCCATGGGCTCGAGAAAGCCAAAAAGATTGAAGGCATCCTCGCGCACCACCGTCTGGATATGGAGAAACACCTCCTCCCCCACCCCCGGCAACCGACCCTGCCCGCTCTGGGGAAAGAACACCTCGTACCCCACTCCGCCCACATCAACGATGAGGGATTCGGGTAATTTTTTAAACAGCATTCCTCGCAGACAGGCAATCATGATGGGGTCTATTATGGAAGAATTTTCGCAAGAAGAGAAGCAAAAAGCCCGTTGGCTACATAACCGGCCAGCAAAAAGGACCGATTCGCTTAATCAATTTTCGTAGGTAAGCGTTCACCAGTGCCGCGGATGCGCGGAAGAGGCCTGCGAAGTGTGCTATTGCACACGAGCAGGCCGATGACAGCTAAGCGAGCGCAGCGAGACTGCGAAGCAGATGCGGTGCTGGTGAACGCTTACCTGTGGTTGGCCCGGCAGATGGCAACAGCCAGGGCATCTGCCGCGTCCTGGCTGGGCGAAGCGACAAGCTTGAGCAGAACCCGAACCATCTGCTGCACCTGCTCCTTCGGCGCCTGACCGTACCCGGCCACCGCCTGCTTCACCACGGTGGGGCTGTACTCCTCCAGGAGCAAGCCATGCTGCCTGGCGGCCAGGATCAGCACCCCGCGGGCATGACCGAGCTTCAAGGCCGAGCGGGGATTGATGGCGGTGAAGATATCCTCTATCCCTGCCAATTGCGGCTTATAAGCAGCAATAACCTCGCGGATGCCGTCATGGATCTCTTCAAGCCGCTCGGGAAACGGCTTTTTTTCCGAGGTCCGGATCACCCCGCAGGTGACAAAGGTCAAGGCGTGGCCCTGGCAGTCGATCACCCCGTAGCCGGTGGCGCGCGAACCGGGATCTATCCCGAGGATGCGGACGGTCTGCGGTACTGCCTTGGCTTTGCCCGAGGTCATATCCTAGGAAATCTTTTCCATCAACGCATCGGGGATATCGAAATTGGCATGCACCTTCTGCACGTCGTCGAAATCCTCCAGGTTATCGATGAGCTTCATCAATGAAATGGCTGTCTTTTCATCGGCAACCTCGACAGTGTTCTTGGGGACCATGGAGATGGAGGCCTCGACAAAGGCGACCCCCTCCTTCTCCAAAGCCTCCCGCACCGTGTTGAAATCCTCGGGCGCGGTCAGCACCTCAAAGATATCGCCGTCATCGACAACATCCTCGGCTCCGGCCTCCAGGGCCAGTTCCAGAAGCTTTTCCTCGTCCATCGCCCCTTTTTCCACCACCATGGAGCCCTTCTCGTCAAACATGTAGGAAACGCAGCCGGTCTCGCCCATGTTGCCCCCGGACTTGCCGAAGAAAAAGCGTACCTCGCCCACGGTCCGGTTCCGGTTGTCGGTGAGGCAGTCAACAAGCACCGCCACCCCGCCGGGACCGTAGCCTTCGTAGGTGATTTCCTCATAATTCGCGCCTTCCAGACCGCCGACGCCCTTCTTGATGGCGCGCTCAATGTTGTCCTTGGGCATATTCACCGCCCTGGCCGAGACAATGCCTGCACGCAGACGAGGATTGGCCTCGGGATCGCCGCCGCCCATGCGTGCAGCCACGGCAATTTCCTTGGCAATCTTGGTGAACATCTTGCCGCGCTTGGCATCCTGCGCGCCTTTACGATGTTTGGTATTAGCCCATTTTGAATGTCCGGCCATGTTTTTTTCTCCTGAAAAGTAAAAATTAAAAGTGAAAAGTGGAGACTTCAGCCGAGTCAATAAAAAATCTGATTACCATCTAACTTCAGCCAACATTCAAGTCTGGCAGGGCAACGTGCTGATAATTAACGGTTTTTTTATTGTTCGCCTGGCGCAACCATGTCATTCCCGCGCAGGCGGGAATCCAGGCCATCTGGCTAATTCCTCTGGATTCCCGCCTGCGCGGGAATGACGTTAAAGAACTGGCTGAAGATTAGTGGTAATCAGAATAAAAAAAGACCCCATGAAATTTGCCTTCCAGCCTCCGTAACCGCTCACTCTCCATTCTTCATTTTTCATTCTGCATTTTCTTAAACCCCATCCCCAGCACAAAAACCTCACGGCTTTCCGGGCGGGAGCTTTTCGGCTTCACGATCTTGGTCAGGTTGAAATGGGGGCGAACCTCATCCACAAAGGCCTTGAAATCCTCGCCCTCAAACACCTTGCAATAAAAATTGCCGCCCGACCGCAACATCTCCTGGGCGATGGCCAGAACCCGGCGGGAAAGGTCCAGCGAGTGCTGCTGATCCGCCCATTTGTTGCCGGTGGTGCGCGGGGCCATGTCGCTTAGGATCACCGCGAACTCCGGGCAGATATCGCGTACCCGGTCCAGAACCTCGGCGGAAGTGATGTCGCCGTGCAGAAAGGTGAACTTGCCGCTGTGGCCCTTGGTGTTGATCCGCCCGAAGTTGAGGTCAACCCCAACCACCAGCCCCTGCGGGCCAACAACCTGGGCCGCGTACATGGACCAACTGCCGGGTTGACAGCCCAAGTCGAGCACCGAGTCGCCCTTTTTCAGCAGCCCGTGCTTGAGTTGCGCCTCCTCCAGCTTATACACCGAGCGGGCGGGATAGCCTTCCTTCTTGGCCTTTTTGAAGTAATGATCCTGAACTTCTTTCACAGGCCTGCCGCCTTGGTTGGGGTCTACACCATTTCAGTTGTGCGCCGCAAAAAAACATCGTTGAAAAGCGGTTATATTTAGCCTGTTTGACGCTTCTTGACAAGCATAATCCCCAGGCGGTTGAGGATGACCGTTTGCGGACTTGGCAAGGGAAGATGCGCTGCGCAGCAGGTGTTGCAGCAATACGCCCCCCCTTCTTTCCCTAGGGTTGACGATCGGCCTGGGAATATGGGATACTCCTTTGGAATATTTGGTGGCATAAATGCCCCGGCCGATTGTAGGCCGAATTATCCGCCCAACCAAATACCCCTGTACGAAAAGGCAAAAATGACCCCTTACAACAGAATGTGTTTGATCCCCCTGCTGCTTGTCGCCCTTCTCCTTTCCCTACCGCCATGTGCACCAACACTTGCCATGGCGGAGGAAAAAAACCTCCTGGATATCTGGGGCGAGATCACTCCCCCGCCTGTGGTGCCGGTGCAACCGGCGAACCTCGACCCCACAAGCAGCGCCCTGCTGATTCTCGACATCGAGGAATGGACCTGCAATGCCGAGCGCCGGCCCCGCTGCCCGGATTCGGTCCCCCGGATCAAGGATTTTCTCGAGCGGGCAAAGGCCAAGGGCATGGGAGTGATCTACAGCCTTACCTCCAAGGGCAGCCCGCGGACCATCCTTCCCGGCGTGCAGCCGGTGGGGGTTGCGCCCATCGTCCAGTCCGGGGTGGACAAATTTTATAATACAAAGCTGGAAAAGATTCTGCGCGACCGGGCGATAAAAACCGTGGTCATCGTCGGCACAGCGGCGGAAGGCGCGGTGCTGCATACCGCCACCGGCGCAGCCCTGCGCGGCCTGCAAGTGGTGGTGGCGCTTGACGGCATGACCTCCGCCACCCTCTATGCCGAGCAGTACACGGCTTGGCACCTGCTCAATGCCCCAGGCACCAAGGGCAAGGTCACGCTCACCCTGTTCAGGTTGATCGACTTCCAAAGATAAAAAATGACACCTCCCACAAAACATGTCGTCATTGTCGGCGGCGGCTTTGCCGGCCTCAATGCCGCAAAGGCGCTCGGCAACCAGCCCGGGGTCCGGGTCACGCTGGTGGACCGCCACAACCATCATCTCTTCCAGCCCCTGCTCTACCAAGTGGCAATGGCTGCCCTGAGTCCGGCGGAGATTGCGGCGCCGATCCGGCACATCCTCGCCAAATACCGCAATATCACGGTGCTGCAGGACGAGGTTACAGCCATCGATCTGGTCGCTCGCCATATGGTCGCCAAGGAGTGCACACTTCCCTATGATTACCTGCTCCTCGCCTGCGGCGCCCGCCACTCCTATTTCGGCCATGAGGAATGGGAAGAGTTTGCCCCGGGGCTCAAAACCATCGAGCAGGCCACCGAGATTCGACGGCGGGTGCTCACCGCCTTCGAGGCGGCTGAGCGCACGGCAAATCCGAGCGAACAACGTCGGCACCTCACCTTCGTCATCGTCGGCGGCGGCCCCACCGGCGTGGAACTGGCCGGCGCCATCGGCGAGATGAGTCGCTACACCCTGGCGCAGGACTTCCGCAACATCAACCCAAAGCTGGCTCGCATCATCCTCATCGAGGCCGGGCCGCGCATCCTGCCCTCCTTCGGCGATGCCCTGGCAGGCGAAGCAACGCGCGACCTGGAGCAGCTCGGCGTGCAGGTCTGGACCTCCAGCCCGGTTACCGGCATGGACCGCGACGGCGTTCAGGTCGGGCGGGAGCGAGTGGAGGCGTCCACCATTCTCTGGGCCGCCGGCGTCACGGCTGCGAGCCTCGGCCGGCAACTTGGGGTGGCAACCGATCGGCTGGGCCGCATCGTGGTGGAACCAGACCTCAGCCTTCCGAATCATCCCGAGGTCTTTGCGGCAGGCGACCAGGCCTGCTTCAGCCACGGCCGCTCCACTCCGCTGCCGGGACTTGCTCCGGTGGCGCTCCAGCAGGGTCGCGCCATTGCCGAAAACCTTCTCCGCGAAATCGCAGGGCTTAGGCGGCAGCCGTTCCAATATCACGACAAGGGCCAACTCGCCACCATCGGCCGCAGCAAAGCGATCGTCGAGATCGGCCGCCTCCGTTTCGGCGGTTTTTTTGCTTGGGCCACCTGGCTTGTTGTCCACATCTATTATCTGATCGGTTTTGAAAACCGTCTTTCCGTGACCATGCGCTGGGCCTGGTCGTTTTTCAACTTCCGGCGCGGGGCTCGGCTTATCGTCAACAAGGAATGGCGTTTTTATCCCCCGGATAACGGCAAAAACCAGACCGGGCCATGAAAAAAGTGCCAGGGCCTGACGTTATTATGAGCAAGTTTTTAAAAATATCGTACAGTTAAATGACGCACCAGCCGGATTGGCTCAACTTGCCATGGGCACGGCTTCCCCTGAAATATTTAAAGAGGTTTCATCCCATGCATGCACACAAGAGAATGACATTTCGCCTCGGTCTGGCGCTCGCCGCTTCCCTGCTTCTGTGGAACCTCCCGCAGGCCGGCGCTTTTTCGCCTAACAACGACGGGGCGGCAATGGTTGGGAGTGGCGGTGCGGCGGGGCAAAAGATATCGGGCAAGGTGGTCGAAACCATGAGCAGCGGCGGGTATACCTATGCCCTGGTGAACAAAAACGGCGTCACAACCTGGGTGGCCCTGCCCCAGAGCGCGATCTCGGTGGGAAGTGAAATCGCTTGCCAGCCTGGCATGGCGATGAGCAATTTCAAGAGCGCCTCGCTGAACCGGTCATTCGACAGCATTGTCTTTTCGCCGGGGCTTGCATCCCCCGGAGGTGCCGTTGCCGTTAAACCCGCCGTTGTTGCAGCTCCGGCAACGTCGATCACGGTGAGCAAGGCTGGGGGGGCCAATGCGCAAACCATCGGCGAGATTTTTGAAAAAAAAGATGCCCTGGAGAATAAGCCGGTGGTGGTACAAGCCAAGGTGGTCAAGGTCAACCGGGGCATCATGGGTAAGAACTGGCTGCATCTGCAAGACGGCACCGGCAACCAGGCGGCCGGAACCAACGACCTGGTAGTCACCACCGATTCGCTTTCTGAAGTCGGGGAGGTGGTCACCATCACAGGAAATATTTCCCGCAACCGAGACTTCGGCGCGGGATACCGATACGGCGTCATTATCGAGAATGCCGAGGTGGTCGGCAGCAAATGAGGCCTTTTCAGGCTGCCGGGAGAAATCGCGCGGACCGCGAAATCTGGGTTCTGGGGGAGAGGAATCAGTCCGTCTCGAGATTTTTCACATAGCGCTCGTAGCTGCCGAGATAAAATTCCGCCAGGGTCTGAAAGGCGGTAATGATCAAAGGGCCGTAAATGATGCCGAGAAGCCCGAAGGCGCTCAGTCCTCCGATCATGGCGAGAAAAGCCAGCAGAATGTGCATCCTGACCCGATCGCCCACCATCTTCGCTTTCATGAAATACTCAATGATAATCGTGATAATCCCATACAGAGCCGTGATGATAACCGCGCCGGCCATATTGCCCTTAAAAGCGAGCACCAGGGCGGCGGGGATCAGCACCAGGCCGATGCCGACGATGGGCAGAAAAGCCAGCACCGCCATGATCAGCCCCCAGAGCACCGGCGGCCCCAGGGAAAACACGGCAAAGATGATGCCGCCCAGCACCCCCTGGATTATGGAGCAGATCCCGTTGCCGATCAGCACCGCGCCGGTGATTTCGTCGAACTTGGCGAACAGGCGCCGGCCCTGATCTTCGGGCAGGGGAGAGAGCCGGAGAATATAGTTCAGCAAACGGTCCTGTTCGATCAGCAGAAAGAAGATGGTGAGAAGCATCAGCGAGAAGTTAAAAAGAAACAGTATGATGTTTCCGGCCCAGTTGCCCGCATGGCTGTAAACGAAATGCCCGACCGCCCGGACCAGTTCGGCGAACGCCCGGGTAATGTCTTCCGCCTCCAGGGAAAAACCCAGGATGGCGGCGATCTCCTGCAGGCTGAAAAACAGCGAGCTTTCTTGAAAGGCGCGGAACTTGAGGGCGAGATTGACACCCGACCCCAGGCCCCATTCATACAGATGCTTGGCCTCCTGGACCAAGGCGGTGGCAAAAAAGACCAGAGGAATGAAAACCAGCAGCATCACCAGGATGCAGGTCAAAAACGAGGCGAAAAACTCCGAGAGTTTGCGATTGAGCCGCTTGTAGGTCGGCAGAAAAACGCTGGTCAGCAGGTAGGAAAGGATCAGGATCGACAAAAAAGGCCAGAACAACCACCCGACCAAGAGGAGCGAGGCGAGGAAGAGAACCAGAAAATAACGCAGCACCATCGGCGATGGCGAGTTTTCGTGCATGGGGTTGTCCTGTTATTTGATAAGCCGTCATCGGGGTGGCCGACCATTTACTCTACCGAATGATGTCGTGATCTGCCAAGTGAAATTCGCTGCTTCACTCAGGGAAAAATTGCCTTGCCCGTTGGGAATGTTTATAATCAACATCTCCTGACTCCGCTTGTTCAAATCAATCTGGGGGATGAAAAAAGCATGCTCCTTTTCCTGCTGCTGTATCTCTCCATGTATCCCCTCGTCCACTACTATGCCTTGCGCAAGATCGGCGTGGCCTTTCAGCCCGGCAAAAGGACCACGCGGGGCATAGCCCTGTTCATGGCGATCATGATCGCGGCGCCGATTTTGGTCCGGGTGGCGGAACGGGCGGGAATTGAAACCGGAGCCCGATTCTGGGCCTATGCCAGCTTCAGTTGGATGGGATTGCTTTTTCTCTTCCTGACCCTTTCCGTAGCTATTGATGCGGTCCGATTTGCCGTGCAGGCAACGGAAAAAATCCTGAAACAAAGGCTTTTCCGGTCGACTCTGTCGCCGCGCCGGATCTTTGCCATACAGGCGATGCTGGTGGTTGCGATTTACGGCTACGGGATTTTCGAGGCAAAGGACATCCGCCTGGAACGGATCGAGATCGCCAATCCCAAGATTGCCGAGCCCCAAGGCAAGATACGCATTGCCCAGATTTCGGATGTGCATCTTGGCCTCATCGTACGGGAAGGCAGGCTGAGCCGGATTCTCGCCCGGATAGAGGAAGCTCGGCCCGATATCCTGGTCTCCACGGGCGACCTGCTTGACGGCCAGCTCAACCACCTCGGCACGGAGGCTGCATTGCTGGCGACAATCAGGCCGCCCTTGGGCAAATTTGCCATTACCGGCAACCATGAATTTTACGCCGGGTTGCAGGATGCCCTGGACTTTACCAGAAAATCAGGCTTCACCCTGTTGCGCGATCAGGGAGTCGTGGCCGGAGGCATCACGTTCGTCGGGGTGGACGATCCGACCGTCACACTCTTTGACAAAAAACCGGCCACACCGGAAAGCGATCTTCTCTCCGTCCAATCCAGAGAAAATTTCACCATCCTGCTCAAACACCGCCCGGATCTTGACCCGGCAAGCCTGGGTCTTTTCGATCTCCAGCTTTCCGGCCACACCCACCAGGGCCAGATATTCCCCTTCAACCTGCTCACCTGGTTCCTGTATCCCCACACAGCCGGCCGGCTCACGCCCCTTACCAGCGGCTTTCTCTACTCGAGTCCGGGCACCGGCACCTGGGGGCCGCCCATCCGCTTCCTGGCTCCGCCGGAAGTGACCATCATCGACCTGGTGCCTGTGAAATAAGCCCCCGAGATCTTACTGCTTGCACGGATACTTCAAGTCAAGCACATACTGATTCTTGCAGGTGGACATTGTCCTGAACCCAATCGATTGATCGCACAAAATTCTTCACATATGCAACCCGCAAAGCAGTATCCTCGTCGATTTCCCCCTCCAGCCTGAAATTTTGCAAAAACGGCTCCAGCCGGCGGGCTGCAAGTTTCGCCGAGGCAAGGATCTCCAGCTTTACGAACTCACAATGCGCCACTGTCCGGATATCAACCGAATTGCATATTTCATGGTTGGCGCCGAGACAGGAATGACAGAGACGCCGCACCCCGCATCGGACGCATTGTGACGGGCCCTTGATCTGCTTGTCAAATTCAATGTGCTGCGTTGGCGCGGAAGAACCGAGAGGGCTGAAACGATGGCAAGGATATTCTTTGCCGTCAGGCATGATTGCGGTCATGTACTTCCCTGCGCCGCAATATTTTTCTTCCAGGCCATACTCCTGCTCCGCGCAGAGTGTTTCAATCCGGTGCCCGACCAATTTTGGCGCCGGCAATTCGGGATGGGCAACATAAAACGCCACAAGTTTGTCAAGCTCGCGGGCATAAACCCGAAGCAATCGGGACTTTTCTTCGGGCGTACCCCATATGTTTTCAAAAACGACATTCGCCTCCGGTTTTAAGCCCAGCTCATGGATATGCACAATGGAATCCGCCAGTCGAGGGATGGTAAACGGCGAAATGGTCATTTTAACCGTTTGGTCATATCTTCTGAAAAAATCGACATGCCGTACTACCCTGTCATAGGAGTTGGAGCGGTTATGGTCATGAACCTCTTTGGTCCCATCCAGGCTCAGACTCAACTGGAAACAGGGATGCCCCAAAAACCACTCCTTCATGGCTTCGGTCAAAACAGTGCCATTGGTCCCCAGAGACATCCTGTATCTTTTTTTCCACGTCCGCGAGTGACAATACTCAAAAACCTTTTTGATCAAGTCAAACTCAAGGAGCGGTTCTCCCCCGCAGAAATCAATGCTCACCGTTGCTGGGCCTTCTTCGCGGTCCAGATATGTATCGATTGCCTGCCGGGCAACGTCGAAGCTCATCTTTTTCGGGCGCTTATTCGGTTCAAAACAGTAGATGCATCGAAGATTGCAATCTTCGGTTACCAGAAAGGTTAAATTAAACTCAATCTCATCGTTTCCACGATTCCGCCGGACAATCTCATTGATGACGCCATATGCGTGTTCCATGGTTCTGTCCCTACCGTCCAGCCTTGATCGGCCCAAGACATCCGCCGGTGCAGCCACCCATGCACGTTCCGGTGCAGCCCGTGCACTGGTTCTGACACCCTCCCATGCATCCGCCGCCGCAACTGTTGAAACAGCCGTCTTTGCAACCACCCATACAGGCGCCGCCGCAACTGTTCAGACAGCCACCGGAGCACCCGCCGTAGCATGAATCCTTGCACCCTCCCTTGCATCCGGAGCAGTCCCCGGGAATAGGCGGCACGGGAATGGGGATATTTCCCAGGCCCCGATGCTCCAGAAAGGTATTTTCAAGCTGCGCCATGATGGAGGTAATACGCTTGCGATCACCGGCGCCCAGACGGAGTGTCTCTTCGGATGCGCTCCCCAACCGGTCGATGAGGTACACAGCATCGTCGGAGCTCAATCCGGACGTTGCCTGTGTTCCGGACTTCGAACCTTGTATTTTCTTCTTGTTCTTCTCAATAACCGTATTGATTTTCTTGAGATCCTCTTCAAACGCTTTGTGGGCGATTCCCCATTCATCCTTGAGTTGTTCGCGTTTTTCAAGCAAATGGGCGATTTCCTCGTCCAGCAGATTCAATTTCGCCGCAATCATCTCGCTTTTTGTGCCCAGGGCGTGAAAAGCCTTCACCCCCATTTCCCGCTGCACAAAACATGAGTCCAACAAGCTCCCCTCATTTTTTTTCGCCATTGCCGCCCCCCTGTAAGAATATTTTGTTAGGCTGAAAATATATTATTCCACTGAAATAATAAAAAATTATTCCGGCCCATGTCAAACAATACGTGCACTGGGTCACCATGCCCCTCGCCGGAGAAAAACATCGTCGACCCGGGGCAGCAAAAGAACGGAACCAGTTGACTCCCTGCCCCCTTTTTCCCTAGAGTAAGGAGAGCATCCGTTTTTTGCTTGCCAGCTTGCCTCTTTGGCTGGCCGCAAAGAATAACCCGCTCGAAAACCATCGAGGGAGAAAGCTCTTGCCGCGTCCCATCCCACCAAAAAACCATCTCAAGCAGTTCGAGGCCATCCGCCGGGAACTGAAAAAAACCGTTCTCGACCAGGACGATGCCATCGACGAGGTGGTGGATGCCTTCATCCATATGGCCTTCCTCCCGCCCAAGGAAGCTCCGCCAAAGGCGATTTTCACCTTCCTCGGGGCACCGGGCGTGGGCAAGATCTATCTGGCCCGGGTGCTCTGCTCCATGCTCAAAGAGCATGGGGGGTTCAAACATTTTGATCTCGAACGGTACAGCGAAGCGGAAAACGCCGACCAGCTCCTCGCCCCCCAGGTGGTGGGCGAGGAGATCAAGGAAGGCGAACTGATCCGCTTTCTCCGCGCAACCCCCCGCGCCATCATCCTCTTTGAATCCATCGAAATGGCGAGCAATCAGTTGCAGATGGCGCTGCTCGACCTGATCAGCAAGGAGGATCCGGACAACGGCATCAACTGCCGGGAGGTCATCTTCATCTTCACCTCCACCCTGAGCAGCGTCCTTTACCAGAGCAAGGAGTTTCAGGCCGCCTTCCGGCGCAGCAAGGCCAGGGCCCAGGGGTTGATCATGGAGACAATCGCCAAGGAAAAGAAGGTGGCAGGCGAGGTGATTCAGGAGGCGATCACCCCGAAGCTCCTCTCCACCCTGGCCCAGAACTATATCATCCTCTTCAACCGTTTGGGCATCAATGCCATGGTCCGCATTGGCACTGATTCCCTGCTGCAACTGGCCGGCCACTTCCGGCAAAAAGGCATTGAGCTTGAATTCCCGGAGCTTACGGATCTGGTCACCCTACTGGTGCTCGCCCTGGGTCCGGCGATTACCGCCAAAAAGGTGAAGCAGAAGCTGCCCGACGAGGTGCTTTTCAAGATCACCCGGTTTCTGCGACATTTGCCAGCCGCACCGGCCCGAATTGCCTTCAAGGTAACGAAAAAGGCCGAGGCCTCGCTGCACAAGCTTTCGGAGGCAGGCGAACAGCTCCTGCCCCAGATATACAAGAACAACCAAACCGTGGAGCTGACCTGGAAGGAGTACCAGCTTGGAGAAAAACTCATCTTCAGCCTGGACAAGGCGGAAACCCGCGCCCTGCCGGTCAGCAAGGGGTTGTTGCGCAGCGAACGACCGGCCGTCGAATTCTCCGAGATCGGCTTTGAAAATATTGCCGGCAACCGCCAGACCAAAACCACCCTGAAGCAGATCATCACCACCCTGAAAAAACCCGAGCTGGTGAAAAAATTTTCCATCAGCATGCCCAAGGGCATGTTGCTCCATGGACCGCCGGGGGTGGGAAAAACCTTGCTGGGCAAAGCCTTTGCCCGGGAGGCCGGCCGGCCCTATATCCATGTTTCCCGCACCGAGCTGTTTGACTCGGAATACATCCGCCTGGTCTATCTCAAAGCGCGGGAATACGCCCCCAGTATCGTTTTCCTGGACGGCATTGATGTCAAGGGCTTGATGGAAGGAGTGCTGACCAGCGTGCCTTCCGACCAAATCGCCCTTGAAATCGACGCCCTTTCCGACGACCCGGAGGAATCGGTGTTCACCGTGGTCACGGCGGTAAGCCGAGAGGAGGTGCCGCCGCTGCTCATCGAACCTGACCGCATCGACACCTTTGTCGAAGCGCCGGAGCTTGACCGGGAGGCGCGGCGCTTCTTCGTCGAGCAGATTTTGAAAAAGCCCAATAACGGCAAAATCGATGTGGACAAGGTGGTGCGCTACATCTCGGGAATGAACGGCTACGAATTGCAGCGCATCGGCAAGGAAGCCTCCCTTCACGCCATCCGCCACGGCCTGAAGTGCATCAGCGAAGAGATCCTCATCGAGCAGATCAACATCATCAAGTACGGCTCCAGGCTTGAAAAAACGCATATCCGCAACCTGGAGGAAGACCTGCGCCTGACCGCCTTCCACGAGGCCGGGCATGCGGTGCTCTCCTGCCTGCTGCTGCCGAACACCAAAATCGAGCAGGTGACCATTGCCCCGCGCCTGCGGGTTCTGGGCTTTATTTCTTACAGCTTCGAGGATTTTCCCAGCAACCTCTCGAAAGAAGAGATGTTCAACAACATCTGCGTGCTCATGGCCGGAAGAACGGCGAGCATGAAAAAATTCGGGGCCAAGGGCATGGACACCGGCGCGGCCGGCGATCTTGAGGAGGCGACGCACCAGGCCTACACCGCCATCGCCAACCTGGGCATGGACGAGGAGTTGGGTTTCGTCCATGCCGACACCCTGAGCCGCAACGTGAACAAAGACTTTTTTCGGGAGGTGGTGGAGCGCCAGGTCCGCCTCTGGATCGATAAGGCCACGCGAAAGGCCGGGGAAATGGTGGAGGCCCACTGGCAGCAGATAGAGACCCTGGCAAACATCCTGATCCGACAGGAGATCGTCGATGGCGGGGAGCTTGAAAGGATCATGCAGAAGAAAATGGGCGCGAAGTAGGATAACCGTGTAATTTTTCCTGTTTTTCAAAAGGATACAGAACCATGCACCGCATTCTTGTCACAGGCGCAACGGGTCAGATCGGTTCGGAACTGGTGCCCGCCTTGCGCGCACGGTATGGCGCGGCCAATGTCGTCGCCGCGGGCCACAAGAAAACCCCGATGCCGGAACTGCGCGAGGCCGGTCCCTATGCAACCCTGGACATCCTTGAGCGCGGTGCGCTTGCTGCCCTGGTCGAGCTGGAACGGATCGACACCATCTACCACCTGGCCGCCCTGCTCTCCGCCAAGGCCGAGACGGATCCCCAGCTCGCCTGGGAGATCAACATGGGCGGGCTGGTCAATGTGCTGGAGGTGGCCCGCCTCGGCAACTGCGCGGTCTTTCACCCCAGCTCCATCGGGGTCTTCGGCCCCTCCACCCCGCCCGACCGACCCCCCCAGGTGACCATCCAGCGCCCCAACACCATGTACGGGGTAACCAAGGTGAGCGGCGAGCTGCTCTGCGACTACTATCACCGCCGTTACGGCCTGGACACCAGGGGCATCCGCTTTCCCGGCCTTATCTCCCACAAAACCGCGCCCGGCGGCGGCACCACCGATTATGCGGTGGAGATCTTTTCCGCCGCCATCAAGTACAAGCAATACACCTGCTTCCTGCGGCCGGGAACCTCATTGGACATGATGTACATGCCAGACGCCATCCGGGCGGCCATGGAGATCATGGAGGCCAAACCGGAAAAGCTCCACCATCGCAACGCCTACAACCTTACGGCCATGAGCTTTGCCCCGGAAAAGCTGGCTGCGGAAATCGCCCGTCACATCCCGGACTTTATTATGCTTTATCAGCCGGACCCGATCCGCCAGGCCATTGCCGACTCCTGGCCCAACAGCCTGGACGACAGCGCCGCCCGTGCGGACTGGGGCTGGCAGCCGCGATACACCCTTGCCGAAATGACCAGGGAAATGCTGGCCGCCCTCTCCGGTTCAGGAGCCAGCCATGAGCCTTGACAAGATTCGCCCGCTATTCACCGCCACCCTTGCCACCCTGGATAAGCAGGCTACCCGCAAGGGCAGCGAGCGGGTGCTCGTTGCCATCATCCCGGCACAATCGGGCTTGGGCCCCCGCTGCCTCCTGGCCGGTTATGGAGAGCGGGCGTTTCTGCGGATGAACTCCAACTCCTACCTGGGGCTCTCCCAGCACCCGGCAGTACTTTGGGCGGCGGAGGAGGCGGCACGGCGTTTCGGCGCAGGCCCCGGGGCGGTGCGCTTTATCAGCGGCACCTGCCTGGCGCACACGGAACTGGAAGAAAAGCTGGCTCGCTTCCACGGCCGCGGGGCAGGGATGCTCATGAGCTCCGCCTATGCCACGGTGATGGGGGCGCTGCCCCGGCTGGTCACGGAAGAAACCGTGGTTATCAGCGATGCGTTGAACCACAACTGCATCATCAATGGTATCCGCTTGGCGCAGCCCGCTGCCAAGGCGATATACCGCCATCTGGACCTGGAGGATCTTGCGGCACGGCTGGAGGAATTCCGGGGGAAGGCAAGACGGGCTGTGGTGGTTACCGACGGGGTCTTCAGCATGCGGGGCGACCACGCGCCGCTGGCCGATTTGAGCGCGCTCTGCTCCCGTTTTGAAAACGATTTTCCCGAGGGGGTCATCACCATGGCCGACGACTCCCACGGTGTCGGCGCCTTTGGCCAAAGCGGCCGGGGCACCGAGGAGCACACCCATGGCCGGGTGGATGTCCTGATCGGCACTCTGGGCAAGGGTTTCGGCGTCAACGGCGGCTATGTGGTGGGGGATGCGCTCTTCATCGACTACCTGCGGGAAACCACGCCCTTCTATATCTACTCAAACCCCATCACCCCGGCGGAGGCCGCAGCAGCAGGCAAGGCGCTGGACATCGTCGACAGCGGCGAAGGTTCGCTCCTGCTTAAAAAATTGCGTACCCTCAGAACATTTCTTGCCGACGGCCTACACGCCTTGGGCTACGAGAGCATTGCCGGGGCCCACCCCATTGTGCCGCTCCTGGTCCGCGACACCGCCAAGACCGCGAGCCTGGCGGCACACCTCTTCAACCACGGCATCCTTGCCACCGGCCTCAACTACCCGGTGGTTCCCAAGGGCGACGAAGAGATCCGTTTCCAGCTCAACGCCGGCCACACCCAACAGGATATCGAGTTTCTCCTGAAGGCGCTGCAATCCTTCCGCGAGCACACAGAACCCAAGGACAAAATCCCGCTCACCCCTTGATCACCGCCAAAGGGCGCAACTCCTCCAGCACCTCCACCAGATCCAACTGGTTGTCGATGACCTCGTCGATGTCCTTATAGGCGCCGGCCGCCTCTTCCAGGTCGCTGACCGAACGGACGGCATGGATAATCCCCTGCTCGTCCAGCCTTTTTTTTTCCTGGTCCAGATCCAGCTGCCGCTGCGCCTGCTTGCGCCCCATTTTTCTGCCCGCACCGTGGGCGCACGACTCGAAGCTTTCCTTGTTGCCCCTGCCCCGCACGATATAACTGGGGGTGCCCTGAGAGCCCGGGACAATGCCGATCTCCCCGGCCTGGGCCCGGGTCGCACCCTTGCGATGGACTATGACATTTTTGCCGAAATGCTCCTCCATGGCCGCGTAATTATGGGCGATATTGATCATCGGCTCAAAGGATACCGGTTGCACCACGGAGAGGATGGCATCCTTGACCCGCTCCATCATCATCTTCCTGTTGGCATAGGCGAACTCGACGCAGAAGCGCATCTCATGCAAATAGATCTGCCCGGCCGGGCTGTTGATGGGCAAGAAGGCCAATTGCCAGTTGGGCGGGATCCTGGAGCCCCACTTCCTGTTCAGCTCCATGGCTAACCGGTTGTAATAGTTGGCAACCTTAAAGCCGAGGTTGCGGCTGCCGGAATGCACCATCAGCCAGACATGGCCGTCATTGCCCTTCTGGATCTCGATGAAATGGTTGCCGCCGCCCAGGGTGCCGAGCTGGGTGAGGGCGCTGCTGTATTCCCGGGCAATAACCGTCAGTTGCTCCAGGGGAATCTCGGACTTGGGCATGAGCCTGCGATCCTGCCCCCTGTCATGATGCTTGAAGCCAAGGGGGATGGTCCGTCTGATCTCGGTCAGGACCGCCTTGAGCTTATACGCGGATAGACCGGTGAGGGAGGTGCGCACGGCGCACATGCCGCAGCCGATATCAACACCGACCGCATTGGGGATAACCATCTCTTCCGAGGCCATGACCCCGCCGATGGGCATGCCATACCCCTGATGGGCATCGGGCATAACGGCGACATGCCTGAAAACAAAAGGCAGATTGGCAAGATTCTTGACCTGGGCCATGGCTCCGGAGTCCATGTCGTCGAGCCAGAGCTTGATCGCGGTTTTTTCGGAAGTAATGACCTTTTTCATTGTTCCGCCCTCCTGTTTTGGCCGCAAAACGACGTCATGACCAATTCGCCTTGCATGCCGCGCCCCCTGTTGCTCCTCATACTGTAGTAGTCAGAGCGCACATCCGCAAAGCGAAATAAACGAGCCGATCGGAATAAGGAGATATCGTCTGCATATCAAGCCTCTTGCAAAAAGAGGAAAAGCCCCTTCTGCAGACTCAGGGTGAACGGTAACCCTCTTGAAATCATAAGGGAGCCTTGAAAAATTCAAGGCTCCTGTGCGGGGCAAGGACGCCCCGTCATTTTCAGCCACTTACGTTGCTGAAAATGTGAGCAAAGCCAAAACTTGTTTTGGTTTTGCGGCTTGAAAAATCAACAGGGAGTTGATTTTTCAAGGTTCCCATAATAGTTTCTTCTTCCGTTCATGCTGATCCCTTCGACACGCTCAAAAGAGCCCTGTCGAAGCACAATAAACCATTTTGCTAGGGCCTCTATCATTCGATTATTCTTTTCTTTTCCGAAGAAAGCCCCGGGGAAAGATGCTTTCTCCCGGTCAAACTCCCTGGTGCAACGCCCTTGACCAAAAGGGGGAAGAACCAGTATAATAGTTTTCAAATTTCAACATCTTTTCCCGAGAGAGAGGTAACTCCATGCTCGACCAGGATGAACAATCCCTGCATTCTCGGTTCACCGATTTTGAAAAATTCTGCCGGAAAAAGGGTCTTAAAATGACCCACCAGCGGCTGGAAATCTATCGCGAATTGCTCACTTCCAGCGATCACCCCACCGTTGAAGCTCTTTTCCTGCGAGTGCGGAAACGCATCCCCACCATCTCTCTGGATACCGTCTACCGGACCCTTGCCTTGCTGGAAGAAGCCGGAATGACCAACCGCATCCAAACCTCAGAAGGGCTCACCCGGTTTGAATCGGACTACGGCGTCCACCACCATCTGACCTGCAAAAAATGCCAGAAAATCGAGGACTTCATATGGGAATCCTTTGACACTATGCTCCTGCCCCCGGAATTGGAAGCATGGGGCACTATCCAGACGCGGAATATCGTGGCCGAAGGAATCTGCAAAGATTGCCTCAAAAAAGAAAAAAAATAATAAAGTGATTTTTTTGTTGCCTTTAATAAGAATAATTCTTAAATAGTATTATAACATAACAATTCCCTTCAAGGCTTGCTTTCCTTGGAATTGATAAGGTAGTAACTCTGTTTATAATTAATAGGTAACTCCAGTGTACCAAGAGAGGCGCAGATGAACAAGACGATGAAAAATCTCAAGGAGGCGTTTGCCGGAGAGTCCATGGCAAACCGGAAGTATCTGGCCTTTGCCCGACAGGCGGAAAAAGAGGGGCACTCCCAGGTTGCCAGGCTTTTCCGCGCGGCGGCTGAGGCGGAGACAATCCATGCCCACAACCACCTGCGGGCCATGGGCGGCATCAAGAGCACGGCGGAAAATCTTAAGGAAGCCATTGCCGGCGAGGAGTACGAATTCACCGACATGTATCCGCCCATGATTGAGGATGCCAAGGCAGAGGGCAATAAGGCAGCCGAGCAGGTGCTTTCCTATGCCAATGCTGTGGAGAAAACCCACGGAGCACTGTACCGGAAGGCCCTGGAAAACCTCGGGTCCCTCGCGGAGGTGGACTACCATGTCTGCTCTGTCTGCGGCCATACCTGCGAAAACGAGCCGCCGGAAAAGTGCCCCGTCTGCGGGGCACTTGCCAATGCCTTTTTCAAGGTCGACTGAGCCTGACATCTGGTCATGCACAAAAATCCCAGCCAAGCCGTGCAACACCTTTGTTAGCTGTGAAACCTTCAACCTCAAAGGAGAACAAAGATGAGCGAAAACAGCAAGTGCCCCGTAACAGGCAGAACCAGCAAACAAGTAGCAGGCGGCGGCACCTCCAACCGTGATTGGTGGCCGAACCAGTTGAACCTGCATATCCTGCATCAGCATTCCGCCAAGACCAATCCCCTGGGCGAGGATTTCAACTACGCAAAAGAATTCAAGAAGCTCAACCTGAAGGCCCTGAAAAAGGACCTCCGCGCACTGATGACCGATTCGCAGGAGTGGTGGCCGGCCGATTGGGGGCATTACGGCGGCTTATTTATCCGGATGGCGTGGCACAGCGCCGGCACCTACCGCATGGGCGACGGCCGCGGCGGGGCCGGGTCCGGCTCTCAGCGCCTCGCGCCGCTCAACAGCTGGCCGGATAACGTCAATCTCGATAAGGCGCGCCGTCTGCTCTGGCCGATCAAGCAGAAATACGGCAACAAGATCTCCTGGGCCGATCTGATGATCCTCACCGGCAACTGCGCCCTGGAATCCATGGGGTTCAAGACCTTCGGTTTCTGCGGCGGACGCGAGGACGTCTGGGAGCCGGAAGAGGATATCTACTGGGGCAGCGAGGACACCTGGCTCGGCGACAAGCGCTACTCCGGCGATCGGGATCTGGAAAACCCCTTAGCGGCCGTGCAGATGGGCCTCATCTACGTGAACCCGGAAGGGCCCAACGGCAAGCCTGACCCGGTCGCATCGGGCCATGACGTGCGCACCACCTTCGCGCGCATGGCCATGAACGACGAAGAAACCGTCGCCCTGGTGGCCGGCGGCCATACCTTCGGCAAATGCCACGGCGCCGGCCCTGCCTCGCATGTGGGGCCGGAGCCTGAAGGCGCTCCCCTTGAACAACAGGGGCTGGGCTGGAAGAGCAGCTTCGGCAGCGGCAAGGGCGGCGATACGATCAGCAGCGGCATCGAGGGCGCCTGGAAGCCCAACCCGACCACCTGGGACATGGGCTATCTGAAGGTGCTGCTCAAATACGACTGGGAACTGGTCAAGAGCCCGGCAGGCGCGCATCAGTGGCTGGCCAAGAACGTGGCCGAAGAGGACATGGTGGCTGATGCCCACGACTCGAAAAAGAAGCACCGGCCAATGATGACCACGGCGGATCTCTCGCTGAAGTTCGACCCGATCTACGCGCCCATCGCACGGCGTTACCTGGACAACCCCAAGGAGTTCGCGGATGCCTTTGCCCGGGCGTGGTTCAAGCTGACCCACCGCGACATGGGCCCCCGCTCGCGCTATCTCGGCCCGGAGGTTCCGGCGGAGGAGCTGATCTGGCAAGACCCGGTGCCCTCAGCCGATCATCCGCTGATCACCGCCAAGGACATTGCCGATCTCAAGGGTAAGATTCTTGCCTCGGGCCTATCCATCTCCCAACTGGTCTCCACCGCCTGGGCGTCGGCCTCCACCTTCCGTGGTTCCGACAAGCGCGGCGGCGCCAACGGGGCGCGCATTCGCCTTGCCCCGCAGAAGGATTGGGAGGTCAACCAGCCCAAGCAACTGTCCAAGGTGCTCGCAACCCTGGAGTCCATCCAGAAGAAATTCAACAGCGCGCAGTCCGGCAAGAAAAGGGTCTCGCTTGCCGACCTGATTGTTCTGGGCGGTTGCGCCGCAATCGAGCAGGCTGCAAAGAAGGCTGGCCACAAGGTTGTCGTTCCCTTCACGCCTGGGCGCACGGATGCCTCGCAGGAGCAGACCGATGCGAAGTCCTTCAGTGTGCTTGAGCCGAAAGCAGATGGGTTCCGCAACTACCTCAAAAGCAAATACGCCGTAACGGCGGAGGAACTGTTGGTTGATCGGGCGCAACTGCTGACCCTGACCGCGCCTGAGATGACAGTGCTCGTCGGCGGGATGCGCGCCTTGAATGCCAACTTCGGGCAGGCAAAGCACGGCGTCTTCACCAAGCGACCAGAGACCCTTACCAATGATTTCTTTGTGAATCTGCTCGACATGTCCACGACCTGGAAACCAGCCCCGGCAGACGAAAACATCTTCGAGGGGCGCGATCGCGTCAGCGGCAAAGTCAAGTGGACCGGCAGCCGCGTGGACCTGGTTTTCGGCGCCAACTCGCAGCTGCGCGCCCTGGCCGAAGTCTATGCGCAGGGCGATGCAGAGAAGAAGTTCGTCCGCGATTTTGTCGCAGCCTGGGACAAGGTCATGAACCTGGACCGCTTCGACCTTGTTTGACGGATTTTACCAGGACCCTGATCCACGCCTCACAGCCCGCGTCAGGATAATATCCTGGCGCGGGCGACGGGACAGCGGTCGGAATGCCTGAAACCCCATTTATTCAAACACAATTCAAGAAAAAGGAAAAGCACCATGGCGAAACTACCGGGCTCACAGACTGAAAAAAACATCCTCACCGCCTTTGCCGGAGAATCCCAAGCGCGCAACCGCTACACCTACTTTGCCTCCAAGGCAAAAAAGGACGGCTTTGTGCAGATTGCCGACATCTTTGAGGAGACTGCCAACCAGGAAAAGGAGCACGCCAAGCGGCTCTTCAAGATGCTGCAGGGCGGCGAGGTGATGATCACCGCCGCTTTCCCCGCAGGGATGATCGGGGCCACCCCGGACAATCTGAAGGAAGCGGCGGCCGGAGAAAAACATGAATACTCCATCATGTATCCCGGTTTTGCCACCGTGGCCAGGGACGAGGGCTTCATCGAAATCGCCGATGTCTTCATGGCCATTGCCGTGGCGGAAAAACAACACGAAAAACGCTATCTGGAACTGGCCGCCAACATTCTAGGAGGACGGGTTTTCAAACGGGACACCCCGGTTGCCTGGCGCTGCCGGAACTGCGGCTATCTGCACCATGGCACCGAGGCGATAGCCGAATGCCCCGCCTGCGCCCATGCCCAAGCGCACTTCGAACTGCTCTGCGAAAACTGGTAAAAATGAGGCGTTGGCGATGATGAGTTCCGCCCATTTGGGCGCCACCCTGATCGGCCCTGAAGTTGATCTGGTGACAACTTTTTTGAAGAGCGCCACCGGCAAAAAGGAACTGGTTATGCATCCCGTGCTGCCAACCCCCACGGGCAGCACCCCGCAGCCTTGGTTGCTGTAGGGCCTCTGGGAGAGGCTCCTGCTTCAGGCAGATTCCTCTCCCCTTTTTTTGCCACAGGGTACGGCTTCGCCAACGTTCATCAACCCGGATTTTCATGGCATCGAAGGGAGACTTGGCATTAGCCGGAGTGCGGGAAAGATACCGGTTAGCCCATGCGAAACAAGCGTTTTTTTGACGCTTTCCGCACAAGCGCGGAACCACAACCCTCCGGAAAACAGTCTCTGGAGGCATTGACAGCAACAGTTGTGAGCACCCACAAGGAGCTGGGATGGGAAAACATCTGGTTCTCATCGGCGGCGGCCATGCCCATATGATGACCCTGGCCAGCCTCCGCCGATTCACAGCCAAGGGACACGAGGTGACAGTGATCGGCCCGTCGCCTTATCATTATTACTCGGGCATGGGCCCCGGCATGCTGGCCGGAATGTACCGGCCGGAAGAAATCCGTTTCGCCACCCGCCGGGTTGTGGAAGGACAGGGAGCAGCCTTTGTGCTCGGCAAGGCGGAGCGCATCGACCCGTTGACAAAAACCGTGCACCTTGAGAACGGCGGCACAATCCCCTACGACGTGCTCTCCTGCAATGCCGGCAGTTTCGTGCCCCATTCCATGCCAGGGGCGGAAACATTTCGCGACCTCTTTCCGGTCAAGCCCATCGAGAAACTTATGGCAGCCCGGCACCGGCTTCTGGAGCTGGCGGCCGGTAAAGCCATCCGCCTTGCAGTGATCGGTGGCGGCCCTTCCGCGCTGGAGATTGCGGGAGGCGCATGGCGGCTGCTCCATGATGCCGGAATGGCGGCTCCAGCCATCACCGTTTTTGCCGGAAAACGATTCATGGGCAGGCTGCCGGAACCGGTGCGAATACGGGCCTATCACTCCTTAGCCCGTCGTGGCATTGAAGTTCTCGAGGGGGCCTATGTTCGGGAACTGGGCAAGGGCAGCGTGGTCCTTGATACCGGCGCCGAACATCCGGCGGATTTTACTTTCATGGCCTTGGGCATCCAGCCCTCTCCGCTCTTCACCGATTCGGGACTGCCGGTAGGTCCGGACGGCGGATTGTTGGTCAACGAGTATTTACACTGCCCGAAGCACCCTGAAATTTTCGGGGGCGGCGACTGCATCCATTTCGCGCCGCAACCACTTGACAAGGTCGGAGTGTATGCCGTACGCCAGAACCCGATGCTCTGCCACAACCTGCTGGCCACCCTCCAAGGCGACAAACTCCGGCGCTTTTCTCCGGGCGGCGACTATCTCCTCATCTACAACCTGGGCGACGGCACCGGCATCTTGCGCAAGCGGGGGCTGATTCTCTCCGGGCGACCGGCATTCTGGCTCAAGGATTATATTGATCGCCGCTTCATGCGACGATTTCAAGCGCTGGAATAAACAAACCCATGCACATGCAGAACCATGGCGAGCCAGGCATTGAAACGCCACTCTTGCCATAGCGCGTGATCTTTGACCGCCCCGCTCATCCCAACGATCGCCCTCCCTCGGCAGCCCCCCCCTTCCCTTTGCCAAAAAAGTTTGCTTTTGGATATTTCAGTTTTCTTGTGCTACCATGGAGAAAACAAGGGAAGTAATGGGTCAGTAATGGGGGTCAGGCTTGATATTTTGATATTTGCGCTTTGAAAGTCAAAATCTGAAGCCTGACCCCTTACGGTGCAGGTCCATCTCGTGTCGCTTATTAAAGCATCATTGATTGCAGGAGAAGAAGAAAAATGCCCACCATCGGAAAATATCTGCAGATCGGCGCCTTTTTTGCTCTTTGCCCCCTTGTTGCCGGACAGCACAGCCAGGCCGCGCCACCGGTCGCCATTGACCTCCCGCCGGTGAGCCCAGCCCCGGCCACCCTCAGCAAACCGATTTCCCCGCAGATAGAACGCCTGGATGCCCTAGGCCCCCTGCCGGCGCCGGAGTTCGGCTTCACTATCAGCAACACGGAATATCTGGGCCAGGGCCGGTTCCGGGTGAGTGTGGACAACACCGGCAATTACACCATCCAAGGCAACCGGTTGCAGGTCAACGGGCTCTATTTTTGCAACTTTGAAAAGGACAACACGTGGAATTAAAAAATATTCTCATCACCGGCGCCGCCGGTTTTATCGGTTTTCATCTCTGCCAGAAACTCCTCGCACGTTCACTGAATGTGGTCGGGATTGACAATCTGAACGATTATTATGACCCGGAGCTGAAACGAGCCCGCTTGGCGATCCTGAAAGCATCTCCGTTTTTCAAACATGTTGACCTTGATATCGCTGATCGCCAGGGGATGAGTGACCTCTTTGCTGCCACCCAATTTGATGCGGTTGTCAATTTGGCTGCTCAGGCCGGGGTGCGGTATTCTTTGGAAAATCCGCATTCCTATGTGGATACCAACCTGGTCGGCTTTGTCAATGTCCTGGAGGGGTGTCGTCATTCCGGGGTCCGGCACCTGGTTTTTGCCTCTTCGAGTTCGGTCTACGGGGCAAATGTTGTTCTTCCTTTTTCGACGCATCAGAATGTGGATCATCCTGTTTCTCTGTATGCTGCAAGCAAGAAAGCCAATGAATTGATGGCCCATAGCTACAGCCATTTGTTCGGGTTGCCGACGACCGGTCTCCGGTTTTTTACCGTGTACGGCCCGTGGGGACGACCCGACATGGCGCTGTTCCTTTTTGCCAAAGGAATTATCGAGGACCGTCCCATCGATGTTTTCAACCATGGCAAGATGCAGCGCGACTTTACCTATATCGATGATATTGTGGAGGGAGTATGCCGGGTCATTGATCTGCCCCCTGTTGCCAATCCCGCCTGGGACCGGGAAAACCCTGATCCCGGCACCAGCTATTGCCCCTATCGGATTTACAATATCGGCAATAATCAAAAAGTGGATTTAATGCGATACATAGAGGTGCTGGAGGATTGTCTCGGCAAAAAGGCGAAGAAGAATTTTTTGCCCATGCAGCCGGGAGATGTTCCCGCCACTTTTGCAGATGTGGAAGACTTGAGCCGTGATGTCGGTTTTAAGCCAAATACTCCCATTGAACAGGGCATTCGGTCTTTTGTGGATTGGTACCGGGATTATTATCGGGTTTAAGAGGTGAGAGTTCTTTCGGCCCTGGTTGCGAATCGTTTGTCTTGGGGATGAGCAGGATATGAATATAGCCATAATTGGCGCGGGATATGTTGGTTTGGTGACTGGAGCCTGTCTGTCTGAATTCGGCCATCAGGTCATCTGCATGGATAAGGATCCCGCGAAGATATCGATGCTGCAGGATTGTCGGATACCCATCTACGAGCCAGGTCTTGAAGCCTTGGTCGCGAAGAATGTTAAAGGAGGAAGGCTGTGTTTTACTACTGACCTGCGTTTCGCCATGGCTGAGGCGCAGGCGGTGTTTATCGCGGTCGGCACCCCTTCGCAACGACGGGGGAACGGTTATGCTGACCTTTCCTACATCTATGATGCGGCCCGGGAGATTGCCGCTTGTATCAGAAAATATACAGTTGTGATCGATAAAAGTACAGTTCCGGTGGGCACAGGCAGACAGGTTGCGCGGATCATCAAGGAAAGCAATCCGGAGGCGGATTTCGATGTGGTATCCAATCCGGAATTTTTGCGGGAAGGGGCTGCGATCAATGATTTTATGCGGCCGGATAGGGTCGTGCTTGGCACGGACAGTGAGCGGGCAACGAAGGTACTCAAGGAAATTTATAATCCGTTATATCTTAATTCCACGCCGTTTGTGGTTGCCAGTATTGAGACGGCTGAACTCATTAAGTATGCCGCCAATGCCTTTTTGGCGATGAAGATAAGTTTTATAAATGAAATGGCCAACTTATGCGAGTCTGTGGGGGCGGATGTAATTTCCTTGGCCAAAGCGGTCGGGTTGGATGGGAGAATCGGGAGCAAATTTCTGCATCCGGGCCCTGGCTACGGTGGCTCCTGCTTTCCTAAAGATACCCTGGCTCTGTTGCGGATCGCCCAGGAGCATGGGAGCGCATTGAGGTTGGTTGAAGCTGTCGTGGAAGTGAATTCCGCCCAGAAGGGGAAAATGATAAAAAAAATCCGGGATGCCCTGGGCGGATCGGAAGCGGGTAAAACCATTGGTGTACTGGGTATAACCTTTAAGCCGGAAACCGATGATTTGCGCGAGGCGCCAGCGCTTACGATTCTGCCGGCCCTTCATGGAAAAGGCGCCAGGCTACAGGTGCATGATCCTCAAGGAATGGAGGAGGCCGCAAGAATTTTACCTGACTATAACTATGTCGTAGATGCCTATGCCGCCTGCGCAGGAGCGGATGCCGTGATTCTGCTCACGGAATGGAATCAATACCGGGCGTTGGACATGGAAAGACTGAGGACCGTCATGAAAACGCCGCTCTTTATTGATTTGCG
>Ga0180009_10000306_pt1 | contig 68754 bp, 56 predicted proteins | sample OS_PC_MetaG_FD_123537 | JGI IMG/M metagenome (GOLD analysis project Ga0180009, IMG submission 123537) | Groundwater microbial communities from the Aspo Hard Rock Laboratory (HRL) deep subsurface site, Sweden - OS_PC_MetaG | ecosystem: Environmental > Aquatic > Deep subsurface > Groundwater... | reverse complement strand
ATCACACATATCTTTGCAGAGCTTTATAAAAACCCTCATGGGTGGATAGGGCGTAAATGAAAATGGTCTTCGCTTTTTTATCCGTCTCATACGCGATAAGATATAACTGATGTTTCAATTTCCATTTGTGAACCCTTATTCCGGCAAGGGGGCCTTTTTTGACATGGCCCGCGGACGGATCCGCCGCGATCTTGCGGAGTTCTTCTCTTACCCTGTTCTGGTCCGCCGGAGAGAACTTGCCGAACTGCCGTAAAAACTTCGGCAGGGCTTTTAATTCATACACTATATTTCAAAGGGCACGGCGCCGCCTGTCTCTTTTTCGGCCTTGGCCTCCAATATGTCCCGGATAAACTGGAGCGGCAGATCGGGATTTGCCGTGGCGGCAAGAGCTATTTTCAAATTTTCCTTTATCTGCTGTGAAAGAGACCTGTGCTCGAGGCGGGCTTGCGTCTCAAGCTGCTCCCTCATCTGCTCCGGCAGGCGTATCGTTGTTATTTTTGACATATTTCCCCCTTCACTTCAAAGTGTAATACAAACGCATACAAATGTCAACACTCACTATAACTCCAAAAATGAGCACTTCTCATTGGTGATTTTATACTTGCATGTTTGAATGGAAAGAAAGTATCCGAAACAATTCAGTTGGTTCCATACTTACTATACCAATCGTCATAATTCATTGAGTAAGATTTAAAATCATTAAGTACGGGATAATTCCCAAATGAGTAAATGATAGAAATACGGTGGGTAATTCCAATCTCCCCAAAAGGCATATACGCATAGTCCAGCCTATAATCACCTAATAATACACCGAGGCCGGCGGTGAGACCAATGTTTGAATCATAATCTTCATCCATCTGATAACCAGCCCTTAATGACAACATATTATTCAGTTTGTATTCAACCCCGAAACAATTATACAGAGAACTGTTCAATAAAACATTGACATCAAAAGCTATAGTTAAATTTTCTAATTGGCGGGCAATACCGAATTTAAATAAAGTGGGAATTTCCTCTTTTTCATCTATGAATTTTATTTTGGGGCCTAAATTCTGCGCGCTAACAGCAAAACGGTATTCATCAATTTGATTTATAATTCCGAAATCTACCGCCCAGCCGGAAGAATTTTCATTCTCTATCTTTTCCTGAATTAGCTTCAGACTTGTTCCCACCGCCATATTTGTCTTTATCCGTCCACCCAAAGACAAAGTTGCTGCCGTTTGGCGGGCTGTGAAACTATACGGCTTATCAATCTGAGATGCTTTACCCGTTATTTCACCCAGATCAAAATAATTAATACTGACTCCTATACTCCCCCAGCCCAAATTATGCGTTCCGGCTAAATAGTCCTGAGAAATACCTTCAAGCCAGGCATTATGTAAAAATGTTACTTCTGTTCCTTCTATCCAGCCCAAGCCAGCCGGGTTATAAAAAATACTGTTAATATCGTCGCTCACTGCAGAAAATGCTCCGCCCATCCCCGCCGGCCTCCCTCCGGTATCAATGCGTAGAAATTCTGCCCGTGTCCTGCCGGCTGCAAATACATATGAATATGAAAATAGAATCAGCACAAGTGAAATTTTCAACAGAATCTGCCTTAGATTCTCAGATGCAATATGTTTACTTTTACTCATCATCTTATAATTGCCAGTTTGCCACTGGTCTTACCTGCGACGTCATTCGTTATCAGATATATATACACTCCTGAAGAAACTTTATCCCCTGAATTATTTTTAGTATCCCATACTTTCTGTCCGCCATCGGCGGCTGTTACTTTAAGTTCCTTGATCAGACGACCTGAAATCGCATAAATTCTTATCGTTGAATGGTCGGGCAAATTATCGAAAGTAATATCGTTACCTCTATCGGGTTTAAGAGGATTCGGATAAATATCAACGTTAGATAAAGTTGTGGCCGGCCTATATGCCATCAGCGCAAAAATAGAAAAATGGTTGACTTGTGCCGAAACACTGTTCCCCGTGTATAAATAACCATTTTGAGATATCGCTCTCAAGCGAGTTCGTTGAGAGATAACTTCTGTTTCCCTGACTTCCTCCCATTTTCTAATAGTTTCATTAAAATAAAACACCTTCAATTCCTCAGCTCGAATGTCCGTCCCATCTACAATTCCATCTTCATTCTCATCAGAATAGGGAAGATTCAGGTTAATTTCCTCTGAGAAATGCCTCTGCCCATTCTCCAGTTTATATTCCCGAAAAACTCCTGTCGCCTTTAAATTGGAATTTGGCGGAGGTAAGATACTGGCTATTGTTTCCTGTTTTAAAAGCGTGATTTCCAGTATTGTTGTTTCTTCCAATAGATTACTGGCAATAGCGGCGCTGGTTCCATCCGCTACCATAACTTCCCTTATAACAGCATTATTATCTTGAGTCGTTTCTATTTTTTCACGTTTTCGATGTTCATTATTGGGATCCACATCAGGATTCCCGTCTTCCACAATATCTGAATTACCATCATCAATAAAAACAGTAATTGCTTCCGCCGATATATCGGCTAAACCATCCGAATTATAGGCAACTGCTCTAAGGAAATACTCTCCATTTTCAATAGCGCTGACATTCCAATAAACAGCATAGGGAAATTTCTCATCAATGCCGGTAATATTTATCCATTCATCACTATCCGGCGCCTTATATTGAAAAAGAACCCCCTTTGTATTCTCCGTTGCTTCAGCCATTACCGTCACAGCATTTCCCCGGATTCTTTTTTTATTTTTAGGAACTTTAATCCACGCACCGGCTCTGTCTAATTGTTCACTAACATCAACTTCATCCTCATGTGCTAATTGAGCTAATTCTATATCTGCCACTTCAGTAATATTTGCAAGCATTCCACCAATAGCATAGATTTTGTCGTTGACAACTGCTGCGCATAGATAACTTCTTCTTTTAGAAAGCGTACTTTTTGAAATCCAAATATCTTTAATTGGATCATATTCATCTACCGTACTGTGTGCATGGCTTTTATGTCCACGCCCACCAATCGCATAAATTTTCCCATTTACTGAAACACAAGCCAATGCCCACCGAGGGTTTGGCATATCTGAGCCAATACTCCAAGCATCTGAAACTGGATCATATATATTTAGTTCTGGAGGAATTTTCCCTCTATCGTAACCCCCAATAATATATATTTTCCCATTTACAACAGCACTACCTGCCCACTCTCTGCCAGACGGCATAGGCGACTTTTGCAACCATCTGTCAGTCACAGGATTATATTCCTCAACCATAGTTATTCCTGTTTGATCATTATAGTAATGCCCTTCTATAAGACTACCTCCGATTACATATATTTTGCCATTTACTACCGCACTGGTCATACTTTCGCACATTGCAGGTATCGGTGTTTTTGTAATCCACTTATTTTTTATGGGGTCATATTCTTCTACAACATTACAGACATTATAATTGATGTCTTTTTTCCCTCCTATGGCATAAATCTTACCATTAACTACACTAACAGTAAGCGCTCCTCTTTTTGTCGGCATAGGAGCTTTTTTAACCCAAGTATTCGTTTTAATATTATATTCTTCAACTACATTTAAAGCTTCACCACCCCAGCCTCCATAGCCACCTATTGAATATATCTTTCCATCAACAACACCAATTCCAAAACCCCAACGATATGTCGGCATGGAAGCTTGGACTTTCCAATTCAACTTACTGCCCAAAGATGTAGGTTTCTCAATATTCCCCGCATTATCAATCGCCCTTGATTGAACCATATATGTATGTCCGGGTTTCCAATTTAAACCATATGCATCATATGCCCACTTCTCTTTACCCGTAACTGTCAACCAGAATTCTGAACCACTCCACCCCCCCCAACCAAGAGAATATGTGTTATTTGTTGTATCCTTAATACAAATTTCAACTTTATTTATACTCGATATAGAATCTTTTGCTGTACCTAGCACTGATTCAAAACCATACCCAAAGTAGTTGGACCATCCAGTATCTTTTATAAAGATCTGTAACCCGGAAATAGGTGGTGTTGCATCAGTTAAAACTTCTGCAATTAAATGCGTGTTTTTTTCAATATTGCCGGATTTATCTTGTGCCCTTAAGGCAAATTTATAAGTTTTATTATTGGTCAAACATTTTGAAAACCACGTATTCTCAGAATGACATATCGTAGCAAAAGGCTTATCATAATCTATTGCACCTGTTGCGTTATCACAAAAAATAAGATATTTTCCTATATCTTTTGAAGGAGAAATCTTCCATGATAATTTTATTTTTCCTTCCGCTATCGATGTCGCTTTAAAATCGCTTACAGGTTCAGGAAAAATTGTGTCAAAGGGCACTCCAGAAATAATATTCGACATTTTTCCTTCATTAGAAAGCTTGTCTATTGCTGATACGTGATAATAGCAGGTAGTTCCATCTACTAACCCCATATCTGTAAAATATGTTGAACTCGATATATTTATAAAACCATACGCTGTTCCAGCGGTCTTACGGTATATTCTGTATCCTGCTAAATCTGATTCTGTATTTGCAGTCCATGATAAATTAAGCTCGCTGCCTTCCAGAAATACTTCTACTTTTAATCCACTGACTTTTTCAGGAGCAATATTCGGGGTTATTTCTACTGATATCTTCTCTGATTCGTTTCCTGCTTCATCATTACATGAAAGACTGTAAGTATATTTTTCTCCTTCCTTTACCTTATTATCTATATAGTTAAGTGCAGTTGTGGAATCTATTAGGCCTTCATCTCTGTAAACATTATATCCTACGACATCATCACTTGATAAAGTAGTCCACAAGAGCAGGATTGAATCCCCGGTTCCTGTTGCTGATACTTTTAATGAAGTAACTGCTTCCGGTGCAATTGTATCCAGCGTTCTAAAACTGTAGCTATCGCTTATTGTCGAGTTACCATATTTATCTCCTGATCTCACCCTGAAGTAGTAAATTGTATCCGGAGTAAGACCATCTATACCGTCTTCATGTCCGGTAACTAGGAATGTACTCTTTGTACTTGTATATCCATATAATGTACTAGTGCCGTATTCAACTTCACTTGTCGCTGGTTCATCCGTCTTCCAGATAATCTTTGATGAAGTTCCCGTAACATCATTGGAAGCAACTTCAGATATAACAGGACAGGTTACATCGTTTTCAACAGTAACTTTAATAAAACAAACAGCACTGCTACCAGCTTTATCATAGGCAACAGCTTTGATGGTATATTCTCCATTCTCTGATGCCTTTGTGTCCCATTCCCATTCACAAGACGATGTTGTACTTATGTTAACCGGCGAAGTTGAAGAATCAAGATATAATTCAACTTTCTCTATTCCACAATTATCCGTTGCAATAGAGTCTATGTTAACCTTGTCCTGTAAAACAGCCCCGTTTTCAGGACTAGTAATTGATACTTGCGGAGGTGTTGTATCTTTTATTTCAAATGTAGTATATGCAATCCCATCACCCTCAGATGCCTGATGCGGTTCCCCAAGTACCGGATATGCTTTATCTCTAGCATTCGCACCTAATTTGTAAGTTCCCGGGGCAAGACTACTTGTATCTATTGTCCACATATTGGTTGCTGAAGTTCCACTGCAGTTGTACCAGTGAGCCTTATCGAGTTCAGTATCTCCGGCGTTCACTCCCCACCACCAGATTGCCGATAAGTCCTTATCATCCATTCCGGTCACTGTTACTGTGATTTCGCCGACTTCTTTAACTTCCTTCGGAGTTACTGATATTGAGATTGTAGGAGGAGCTTGATCTAATACTGGAGAGAACATGCGGGAAATATCAGCATGCCACACATTCGTGTGTTTTGATATATATAATATGTCTGGATCCGTTTCCAACAGATCTGCATGCTGTTTTTGTCCACCTACAATATATAAATTACTGTTGTAATTCGAAATTTGGATAGACATACGGTCTGACGGCATACATGCAGTGCCATTCCATGAACCCAAATGACCATTCTCATTGACTGAAGTGTACCAGACAGTATCCCTTGTCTCCCCGGAATTAATATAGTTACTATAAGAAATAAATGGATTAAGCCCACCAGTCCAATATATTTTATTGCCCACAATTGCAGCAGATCCTGATGCGCGGGGAACTGGAAGGGGTGTAGTACATTCCCATGAATTGAGTGTGCCATCATCATTGACTGTGGACATTAAGACTGTATCACAAACACCATTATTAGCGTCAAATCCACCTAAAACATATATCTTTTTATCCTTGCTTACAGTACTGTGAAAAAATCTGCAGCTGGGCAATTGAGTTGTATTCTTCCAGTTCCCTAAAGTACCGTCAGCGTTAACTTTTGTATACAATACAACTTTCTCTTTACTATATTTTGAATATCCCCCAACCACATAAATGTGGTCACCTACTATAGCTGCAGAATTACTTCCAAGTTCTAAAGGTAAGGGAGTCGTGGTTTCCCAGTTACCCATTGTCCCATCATCGTTTATCCTGGCAAAAAAGACTGTTCTTTGTGCATAGTTGGTATAACCATATGATAGTCCGCCAATAACATATACATAATCCTTATAAGACACCCCTGCATAATAACATCGTTTTTCAGGCAAACTATTTATTTCTTCTCTCCACTCACCTACTGTCCCACTGTTATTTACCTGAGCTGAGTATACAGTAACGGTAGGACTTATTGGTTCGCACGGCCGAAGGTTTTCGTTTTCTGTATGACCACCACCTATTATGAATATCCTGTTTTTTTTGATAACTGATAAATAACCATGTCGTGAAAAAGGCAATGAGGTACTATCTTCCCACGGCTCCATTATAAGATTCGTATTTAAGATTTTATTATTACTTTCTTCATTCCCAGCACTATCAACTGCTCGGACAACAAACTTGTAAGTCATATCATTTTGTGTGTTTATATTACATATCCAAGTTTTATCAGGATAGAAAATTGTGGCTATACACCTGCTATAATCAATAATTCCTGAACCATTATCACCATATATATTATATTTTGCTACATCAGCTGAAGTTGAGTGATACCATTTTAGTTGTACCTTGCCGTCAAATGTACCCCCACTCTCTGCATAACAGGGCGGTTGGGGCAGTGTAACATCCGAAACAGGAAAAATATTAGGGTTATCCTTCGTTCCTGGCTGACCTATAGATATATATCCTATACTATTACCAATTGCATCTATGTAGTATTCGACTCTTTTAGTTCTCAGATTTAACACAAACGATTGTGGTATACAACCCTGATAAATATCTTCTGCAATGCACAACATTGAAGTTACTTCATATTCTATCTTTCCCGCTTCACGATAATACAGCCAAACTGATGCTACTCCGATGTCATCGGTCACCACAGCACTTATTTCTACTATTTGATTGTCAGAATGACTGTTAGATAGGGGAATATGACTAACGCTAACAGCATCAGCATAACCCACAATACAAAACATAGCTATAAAAACTAAATATTTCATTTGCCCTTCTCTATAAGAAATGTCTTTGTTTCCTTTCGTCCCTTAGGATGCTGAATATCCAACAGAATATAATACGTTCCGTCAGGCACTTCTCTCCCTGAAGAATCCTTCCCATCCCATAACTCAACTTCATTGAATTTTTTGAACCTTTCCTTGCTTGGAGGAATCATATAATGCCTAATAGTCACATGTTCCTGTGTAAGAATTGTCACTTTAGTTTTAGTATCTGATTTATTACGCCGATACTTGACATTTGTGCCTATAGTCGGTCGTTTATGGGTATTTTTCGATGTGCCCCGGGCCATTATTGGACGGCTAAATTGTTCAGCATCATAACTTTCCGACCCTGCTTGTGTTTCATCCGCAACTCCAATGCCCATATATTGAAGTAAAACTTTCATTTCCCTTTTTATATTTCTAGGAGCTTTTACCGGTATTAACTTTACTGTACCTGAAACACTAATCTTGTTAGCATATATTAATCCTGTTATTTCACCACTACCACTAATAGATATTTCTCCTTTCGCTGTATATAATACAGGGTTATTACTAATTGTTTCTATATCCATATCACCATTTATCTCAATGTTACCTGTCGCTACTATACTTACTTTGCCGCTAAATTTCCCTTTTATTATTACGTCGCCATTGACAAAAAAACATCCGTTTAATTTCGTATATTCAAGGATTAGGGATTTATTAATTTGCTTGTACTTGGAAATGTTGACTTTCGGAATGACGTTTAGATGAGATGTGTGTTCTGGTGAGACTGTTATCTTTGAAGGATCTATTATATCTATGTTACCAACTGCAGATACCCGCTCATTAATTTCCGGGTTATCTAAGACCTTAACAGCATTATTCGAATGAACACATCCGGATATGATAGAAGCACCTGATATTTCTATAACATCATTAGCTACTAGAACATATTCTTTTAGATTTATATCTCTTGCATGAAACTCAGGAACAAAGAAGGTTGCTAATAGAAAGCACAACGCTGCCAACTTTAACACAGGATGTGTTAAAAGAGAATTGTTTTTATTTTCCATAACTTTTACCTCCAAATAAAAAACCGGGCTACCAAAAATACATAGAATTTAATTCTACTATCTTCGGTAGCCCGGCTAGCGGGTCAGTCAGGTTTGACTTAAGGTAAGTTTATCTTCGGCATCCTGGCTGGCTTGCCCTGCAGATATACTGCAGGGGGTAGCCCCGTGGCTTTGCGTCCCCGCCTTTCAGCGGGTTTGCCTTTATCGGATAAAACCCAATTTACCCTACAGTATGAATATAATGCGAAAAACCTTTACTGTCAACTGCAAAATTAAAAGCTGAAATGTTTCTATGAGTTGTTGAAAACCGTAACAATAATCTGAATTATGCACTACTACCATTCTTACAACTATCCGGTTAATTTTCGGAGAAAAATATTTTTCCTGATTATTTTTGCAGCATTCTCCAAGTTAACGGGTTAATAAACGTAATTTTATTAAGGACGTCCCCTTTTCTTGTCAGTCGCGCTTTTCCCAAAAATCCTCGGCTTCCGTTTCCATGTTCTCAAGCCGCGTATAATAATCGGGGAACTCATTGAGATGCGCCAGCGCTATTTTCCCAGTCACCACGGGATCGTCCCCGGTTACATTTGTGGAAGGATCTGTCGTTCCGTGTTCAAGTTCAACATCCATTCCCATGCGGAACTGCTCAACATCGAATTTGTCCCATTTCAGGCCCAGCTTTTCTCCGATCGTTTTCGCATCTTCTGAACTAAAGTGTTTTTTACCGCTCATAAGTTTCCTCCATTATTGCACCCAGGGCACAGCGCCGCGTGTTGTTCACAGCCATTTTTTTCTCCTGAAAAAAATGAGCAGTCCGAAACCTACCGCGGCCATCAGGCCCAAAGCGTAAAAATAACCCCAGCGCCATTTCAGTTCCGGTATGAATTCAAAGTTCATGCCGTAGATACCCGCCAGAAAGGTCAGGGGGATGAATATGGCGGCGAATATCGTCAGCACCTTCATTATCTCATTCATCCTGTTGCTCACGCTGGAAAGATAGATATCCAGTGTCCCCGAAAGCATATCGCGGAAAGTTTCAACGGTGTCTATGACCTGTATTGTGTGGTCGTAGAGGTCACGCAAAAATATCACCGTGCTCTTTTTAATGAGTTTGGACTCGCCGCGTTCAAGGCTGCCGGCGACTTCGCGCAGGGGCCAGACGGACTTTCTCAGGAATATTATGCCGCGTTTCAGATCATGGATCTTCCGGAGGGTTTGCGGCGACGGGTTGGCGAGCAGTTTCTCTTCCATCTCCTCGATCTGTTCGCCCGTGTTTTCCAGAATGGAAAAATAATTGTCCACGACCGCGTCCAGAAGGCTGTAGGCGAGATAATCCGGCCCCGCCCTTCTTATCCTTCCCTTGTTCTGCCGTATCCGTTCCCGTATGGCGTCGAACACATCTCCCTTTTTCTCCTGAAAGGAGATGACAAAATTAGCGCCGAGTACCAAGCTCACCTGTTCGGAGACTATGCCCTTTCCGGAAGCGTCGAGCATGAGCATTTTCAGGACCACGAAGATATAAGAGTCAAAATCCTCATACTTCGGGCGCTGGGCGGTGTTGACGATATCCTCAAGCGTCAGAGAATGAATGCCGAAGTGGCCGCCGAGCTTTTCAATAAGACGCGTGTCGCGGAGGCCGTTGATATTTATCCAGCTGACCGTAGGCGTCTCTTTGAGCGGGAACAATTCCTCAACATCGGAGATTTCCTTCTCACTGAGCGCCTTATCGTCATAATCAATGAGGGATACACTCACCGCTCCTTCCTTTTTTTCTCCCACATAGATCATTTCGCCGGGGATATGCCCGGCTGTCTTTGATATCCTTTTGATAAATCCTGCCATTTACGCCCTCCTCAGCCCTTACGGGCATCGTTCATTATAACATAGAACGAAGAAAAACGGAAAAATGGAGAAAAATGGAAAAATTGGAGAAATGGAGAAATGGGGACGTCCTTAATAAAACTGATAAAAAACGGCAGTGCTCTTTAAAAAATACCCGAACCGTCCCCATTTTCCTTTAAGGCGACTATATGCCGTAAGTTAATAAGTTAATGAACGTCCCCTTTCCCATTTTCCTTTTTATCTTAATTTTGTAACTTATGGGCTCCGCGGAGCGTCTAATAAATCTACGGAAGGCCTGTTATTAGGAGAATATAATTGTTAGAAAAAATCGTAGCTTATTTCGTTGACCGGCATCTGCTGACCAACCTGGTATTCGTCGTTGTCTTTATCGGCGGCATCTTCGCGTGGAAGAACACGAGCAAAGAGGAGATGCCGAATGTCACATTTGATTTCGTCCGCATAAGCGCGCGCTATCCCGGAGCGACCGCCGAAGAGGTGGAGCATTTCGTCACAAAACCCATAGAAGAAAAAGTCCGCGGGATCGACGGCGTTTACAGGGTCACGAGCAATTCCGGCAACGGCACCTCCAGTGTCTCGGTGGAACTGGAACAAAACCTGCCCAACCGCGACGAAGTCATAATGGATGTGAGGAATGCCGTCTCGGACGCGAAACTGCCTGATGATGTCACGGAAGACCCCAATGTCAGGGTGTTCAAAACCAGCCAGATGGCCATTATCGATGTGGTATTGATAGACAAAAAAATTCATCTCCACACGGTCGCGTCCCGGCGGAATCTGCAGGCCTACGCCCACGCCCTTGAAAACCAGCTGCTCAACCTTTCCGAGGTAAACAGCATTGACAGGACCAATTATCTTCGGGAAGAAATACGCATAATGACCGACCCCGCGAAACTGATCAAATTCAATATCCCCTTCAACACAGCCATGAGCGAAGTCAGAGCGAACCATGTCCGCCAGCCCGCGGGCACGATAGACATAAAGAGCGAACCCAGCGTCACTCTGGTTTCGGAACTGGATACCATAGAGAAACTCAACGGCCTCATCATACAGGGGGGCTTTGAGGGACAGGTCGTGAAACTGGGACAGGTCGCCGACGTGGCGATGACCTATAAGACCGACAAATCAATTTTCAAGGCCAACGGCCACGAAGCCGTGATGCTCCGGGTCGTTAAATCCGGCTCATACGGCATACTGGAAGCGATTGACGCCGTGCAAAAACAGGTTGAGAGATACCGCCGGAACAATCTCAAGGGCACGGACATCGAGGTGGCGCTGCTCGACGATGAATCGGTGGATCTGAAAAACCGCCTTTATCTAATAGCGGCGAACGGCTCACTCGGCTTCACGCTGATACTCATACTGCTTTTTGTTTTTCTGAATTTCAAATCCGGCGTGTGGGTGGCGCTGGGCATACCCTTCACCATCTTCTTTACGATGATATGCATCTGGACGCTGGGCTACACGATAAACAACATCACGCTCGCAGGCGTTATCATCGTCATGGGAATGATAGTGGACGACGCCATAGTGGTATCGGAGAACATCTCACGCCTTCAGGCAGGCGGCATGCCCGCGCGGGACGCCGCATGCAAAGGCACTGCCGCGGTCTTTTTTCCCGTCGTGGCCAGCGTACTGACCACCTGCGTGGCCTTCCTCCCGCTCTACTTTTTTCAGGGCAGATTCGTCCAGATGCTCAAGTACATTCCCGCTATCATCTTCTGTATGCTCGGGGCGAGCCTCCTGGAATCGCTGATAATACTGCCGGGCCACATGCGTTTTGAGTTCCCGAAATTTAAAACTCGCCGCGGAAAATCCGGCGATATTCCCCCTGCGGCCCCTAATAACGGGCACTGGTTTGACAGGATAGAAGGCAGATACGGCCGCTTGCTGGAAAAAGTCCTTCCCTACAAATGGCTGGTCTTCCTCTCATTCATCATCCTTTTCGTCTTTTCGGGATACATCGTAAAAACAAAAATGAAGTTCGTAATGTTTCCGAACGAGGAGACGAGGGACATCACAATAAGCGGCAGCGCCGGGGAAAAGGCCGGCCGCTACGATACGGCGGAAAAGACAAAGCAGATAGAGAACATACTATCCGGATATCTGGGAAAAGAGGTGATAGGTTTCAGGACGCGCATTGCCAGCAGCCACCGCGGAAGAGCCGTGGAAGAAGACAAGTTCCGCGTGAACGCCGAGATATTATCCAAGGACAAGCGGAAAAAATCCGCCGACGATCTGATGGATGAATGGAAAGAAAAGATAATGAAGATAGAGGGACTTAGGGACATGCGGTTCTCAAAAAGCCGCTGGGGCTCCGACAGCGGCAGCCCCATGGAGCTGGCCGTTATGGTGAACAACGACGGGATAAGAGACAGTGTCGCCGAGAAAATGGCGGAGGCCATGAGAAAGCACCCGGCGCTCCTGAATGTGGAGATATCCCGGCCGCTGACCAATCCCGAATACAAAATAAGCCTGAAGAGAGAAAAGATAAGGCGGCTCTCTATCACACCCGCCGATGTGTCATCCACGCTGCGCGCGGCCATAGAGGGGATCATCATATATAACCTGCCGGCGGACGACGAGGAAATAGATGTGCGTTTCACGACGATAGACAGCGTGAAGAACGACATTGAAAAAATACTGGGCATACCCGTTGAAAACCGGGGCAACTACCTTGTGCCGATGAGGGACATCGTGGATGTCGTCGAAACCCTCTCGCCCAACTCCATAGAAAGAAAGGACGGCAAACGGATAACGAAAGTGTACGCGGACATAAAGCCGGGCAGCAAACTGACGCCTGTTGAGATAGCCGGGTTTTTTGAGGAAAACGACTTCCCTCAGATCTTATCCGAATACCCGTCGGCGAGGCTGATCTTTGAGGGCGAGGTGCAGGACACCCGCGAGTCAAAGGGCGAGCTGAAATACGCTGTCATAACCGTTATATTCCTCATCTATGTCGTGCTGATACTGCTTTTTGATTCGCTCGTGAAACCGCTTATAATAATGCTGTCCATACCTTTCGGGGTGGTGGGCGTCATACTCGCCTTCTGGCTCCACGGCAAGACGATGTTCGGTTTCTTCGCCGCCATAGGCGCCATAGGCCTGGCGGGCGTCGTCGTGAACGATTCAATACTGATGCTCGTCAAACTGACAGAAAATTACGATGACAGGAAGCGGAAGGCTGATTCAAACTTTCAGATAGCGGATATAGGCAAGACAAGGCTGCGCGCCGTTATGCTGACGACGCTCACGACCGTGGCGGGGATCATACCTACGGCCTACGGCTTCGCCGGCTACGACGCGATGCTCGCGGAGATGATGCTGGCGATAGCGTGGGGGCTGATGTTTGCCACGCTCATAACGCTGCTGCTCATACCCTGCAGCTTCGCGCTGCTCCAGGATACCCGTTTCCTTCTGCACCCGGAGGCGATAAAGGAATAATATGAAAAAAATCATCAAACTCTTATTCGCGGCTGCCGTGATACAGGGCGGCATCGTTTACGCTGACACAAAAAACCGCGTCGTCGGCATAGATGAATTCATTAAGACGGCCGTCTCAAAAGACACGAGCTTTGAGGAGATACTGATAGACGAGATGACACTGCAATATAAAAAAGACCTCGGCCTGCCGGCACGCGACATCGTGCTGTCGGTGAAAAGCCAGTACGAGTTCTTCCTGGACCATGACGAATCCGGCCCCGCGGCGACAATAGGGCTGAGCAAACTTTTCCCGTTCTCGGGCACGGATGTCAGCGCCCAGTACAAGACAGTGCCGTCGGCGACCCCCGGCGCGGACAGCTCGGCCGTCACCCTGCTCATCTCCCAGCCGGTCGCGAAAAACGCTTTCGGAAAAGCGACGCGCCTTCAGGATAAAATAATAGGCGCGGAAATAGATGTGATCAGGCATCAGGTGGCGGAGGCATACGAAGACTATCTGGCGAGGATAATAACGGCCTATTTCAACTGGTATCTGGCCTACGAGAACCTGAAGATAGGCGAATCGTCATACAGGCAGAATCTTGAGCTTTTAGATAACATCAGGAAGCGCCGAAAGAATAACATCGCCCTTCCCATAGATGTCAATAAAATAAACATACAGGTGCTGGTGAAAAAAGAGAACCTGCTGAAACTTCGGGAGAAATACGACGCGGCGCTCACCTTTATAAAACAGGCCTTGCGGCACGACGAAAATGAGAGCCTCGTGCCGGCCGATCCCATGGCCTACGACGACAGAAAAATATCATTTGAGGAAGATTACAGGGATTTCACGCAAAACAGCCGCACATACAGCATACTGACTCTGCTGGAAGATAAAAGTTCACTGCAGGTGGCCAGAGACGCCAACGCCCTGCTGCCGTCAACAAACCTTCTTCTGGGTTATGAGACCGCCGGTAACGGCACGGGGATAAACAACGCGGAAGACGAAGTCTTCGCCGGCATTTCGCTGACATGGCCCTTCCCTGATCAGACCAACAGCGCCGCGCTGGAGCTGTCAAAGATAAATGAGAAAAAGACGCGCTTATCCGGCGCCAACAAATATATCCAGCTCCGCACGGACCTGAAGACACTGATCCTTCAGATAGAAACCGGGCGCGAGCTGATAGCGATAGCCGATGAAAAAATAAAGCTCGCCAAGTCCATCCTGAAAGACGAGACGGAGAACTATTCTTACGGCAAAGTGTCATTGAACGATTTTATTGAGGCGTCAAACCGCGTGGACGAGAACAGATTCAACAAAATACTCCGCTCCGTCGAGCTCAAGTCGCTCATGACAGAGTGGTTCAGATTGACCGACCGCCTGATCTCGGAAAAAGACATCAAGAGTTACAAAAAGAAGTAATTCGCCTATTTTTCCAATTCCTTAATAAGCGTTCTTATCTGTTTTTTTAATTCGGGAACCTTCTTTTTGGCGACATCCCACACGATGTCAATATTTACCCCAAAATAAAAATGAATGATTTTATCTCTCATCCCCGCGATGTTTTTCCAGGCGACATCGGGTTCAGCTTTTCTTAAATCATTTGATATGTTTTTGACGGCTTCGCCAAGAATTCCGATATTATAAATCACGGCATCCTGACTTTTTTTATCCTTGATAAATTTCTTGTAACTTGACTTTTTGACATAATCCGAGATACTATTCAAAGCATTTTCCATGTCATACAAATATTCTAAATTGCCGCGTTTATGCATAGATCAAATTTCTTTTGATATCCTCTGCCACTTTTTTCACTCGGATATTCTTCACCCCTTCCGAAGTCAGCACATCCACTTTTCTATCAAATAATTTTTCCAGATAGTCGATCAAACCTATCAAATTATCAAAACTCGGTTTGTTGAATTCAACGACAAAGTCAATATCGCTGCTGACTTTCTGCCTGTTTTGAACAAATGAACCGAAAAGACCGATTTTTTTAACGGTGTATTTCTTTAAAACTTCCCTGTTTTCCTTGAGTTCTCTGATCACTTTTTTCTGTGTAAGATTTTTTTTCATATTCATCTTCGCTCCAATCGTTTGATGTTACAACATTTACTGAAATTTTACCATAAGAGCGCTGGTAAAACCGCGATTATTTGACGCCGCTCTTGAAATTGAATCGCACTGAGCCGGGAACACTCTCTCCGGTGTCGTAGGAATCAAATATAGTTTTAAGAAGTTTCCGGTCAGGCGGGATATAGCTCAGGTCAATGCCGAAATTGCTTATGCCCAGATCGTGCAGTTTTCTCCTTGAAGAAAAAAGGCAGACAGGTTTCGCGGCGATCAGCAGTGTGAGTTTGGATTCGGAAACGGGATAAAAAGAGTTCTCGTCCTTTGATTTTTTATCGCCCCTGTCGTTCTCCATCAGGAGATCGCCGCCGATGTATCCGGGCGTGAGTATCCTCGACCGCGCCACAGGCGGATGGCCGTAGAGATATATGAGCATGCGCGCGGCGTCCACGGGTCCGGTCAGGTCCCTGATATTCAGAAAATCGTCCTCCCATGAGATGTTGAAAGAGTTTATGCCTCTGTCGTCGAGAAAAGCCGCGGCGTAGGCGTTCCAGGCGTAGAGGAACTGGCCCGCGGAAAGAGAACACCCTTTTTCTTTGAAAAATCCTATGTGGGAGATATTGTTCAGCGTCCAGTTCTTCACGCCGGCGCTTATCAATTTTTCCAGATGATTTCTGAAGAGCTGTATTTCCCTCTGCCCTATAAAAGGCGGCAGTTCCATCACCGTCTCATTACCCAGCCTATCTATTATATCGCCGGATTGATGTATATTTTCCTGGGTCAGCGAAAAAACAGCGCGGCTTTTTCTGCCGCCGAGTGAATCCATCCATTTGACATCGGAGAATCTCAGCCACAGCGTGTCCGCCCCGGGCGATGATTTTTTCCCGCTGTTCCATTTATTTGATATGAGCGATGTGTAGTCCTGACTCACCTGATAGGCACGGACGACTTTGCTCCTGTTTTTCAGGGCATAGTTCTTATACATGGCGTCCACTTCTTTCTCTATATCTTTCTGATCCGTGAGGGCTTCGGCTGTCCTGAAGACGGGGTCGCCTTTTGAGAAGTCATCCGCCTTATCGAGGGCAAAAGTGTATCTGTCACCGTCTAAAGTGAAATCCTTTACCTTAAAGGCCCTGGTAATGTCGCCGGCGGGATTGGAGATGCGCAGGCGGTCGCCGCGTGAAATGGTGCCAGGGGTTGACTTTCGATACTTATTTTCCGGCACGCAGTCAAAAATTTTTATTGCCACGCTGTCTTTGGTCACGGCTTCCACTTTCCCTATGCGGTTTCCGAGGCACTGCGCCTTTTCCGGCTCAAATATATTTTCGTCACGGCCAGAAAAAAGGCAGGAGGTCTTTTCGCGGGCGTAATCCGCTGAAAGAATGCCGCGCGCCTCCTCCAGCGCTTCCGGGAAATCCCCCTCGGAGGCGTCTATCAGCATACGGTAGGCCTTCACCGTCCTGTAAACATATTCAGCGCTCCTCATGCGGCCCTCTATTTTTATAGAGGCTATCTTTATTTTTTTCAATTCCCTGATATCTTCGGCGAGCTGCATATCGCGCGGCGATAAGAGATATCCCTTCCTCTTTCCCTGACGCCATATCCTCCGGCAGGGCTGCGTGCAGAGACCCCTGTTTCCGCTGTGTCCGCCTATGAAACTTGAGAAAAGGCATTGCCCCGAGAGGGAGAAACAAAGAGCGCCGTGGCAGAAGACTTCCAGCTCCGCGGGAGAGCCCTTAGCGATTATCTTCAATTCGGGATATGAGAGCTCCCGCGCGAGGATCACCCGCTTGAAACCGGCTTCCGCGAGGATGTCAACGCCCATCCTGTTGTGGACGGCAAGCTGCGTGCTGGCGTGCATCTCTATATCCTCAAAATGTTTGGATATGATCTCAGCAAGCCCCAGATCCTGTATTATGACGGCGTCTGCGCCGAGTTTCTTTATCCCCGCGACGAGTTTAACGGCGCCGTGTATCTCGGCGTGCTTGATGAGGGTGTTCATCGCCACAAAAACTTTGATGCCCTTCCCATGAGCGTAATCCATGAGCACCGCCAGATCGTAGAAAGTGATGCTCTTGGCGGACATCCGGGCGTTGAAGCCGGGAGCGCCTATGTAAACGGCGTCAGCGCCGGCCCTGACGGCGGCGGCGAGAGCGTCCTTAGACCCCGCCGGAGCTAATAATTCTATTCTGGGCATCACCTGATTTTTTCTATCAGTTCAGAAAAACGCTTATCTGATATTAAATTTTTAAACGCAGGCTCCGCGCTCACGGAATTAATGTCATTAAATCCGGAATCAATCGCGTGATCAAGAAACCGCAGGGCCAAATCAGTCTCATTTTGAAGCGCGTAAATGCACGAGAGATTATAATATGCTTGCGGTGACCCCGAAAGATGTATTGCTCTTTTATAAGCGGCTATCGCCTTTGAATAGGACGCCTGATTAGCAAAAATCAAACCCATAAGATTAAAGGTATCTCCGCACTCATAGTTGAGCGCCAAAGATTTATTAACCGGATTAAGCGCCTGCTCATATTCTCCTTTAGCCATGTAGGCGATCGCCATATTATTGAAAGCCTGATAAAACGAGGGGTTCAATTTCACAGCCCCCGTGTACATGATTATCGCACGGTCATATTGCCCCCTATTATCATAGACGATCCCAAGCTCATTATAAGCCGGAGCAGAGGGCTGTATTTCTATTGCCCTCTCAAGAGCTTCGCTCGCTTTTTGATATTCGGCAATCCGGTTGTAAATCACGCCGGTCATGAGCAGAACCCGGACGGACGGCGACCCCAGGCTGTCATAATCTTCAAGAAGATTCAGCGCTTTTACCCTTGCGCCTTTCTTAAAATACGCTGTGGCGAGATTTACCGTCACAGCATCATTAAGAGGTTCTATCATTTTTGCTTTTTGATATGAGCTTATCGCATCGTCCAGCAAATTGATATTGTAATAGCAAACTCCCAAATTGTTATAGGCGTCCGCGAATTTATTATCCCGCGCGAGCGCCTTTTTGTACATTTTAACAGCCTGGCTGTGATTGCCCTTTTTGTGCTCAAGTAAAGCCCTGTTGTATGCCTCATAGGCCTCTGTATTATTCGTATCGCGCGATTTCACGGATCTCATTTCATCCGGCGCTACTTTAATTTTCAGCAGGCGGGCAATTTGAATTGCGACGTTCTCCTCAATTTCAAAGATTTTATCCATCTCCCCTTCTTCAACGACGACACTTACAACACTGCCGTCTATAGATTTGATCACCCTGACATTGATTTTGACTCTCCCGCTGTTTTTTTGAAAAGAGCCTTCCAAAAGCACATCTTCGCCCCGCTCCACAACATGCAAGTTCGATATGCGAGTGAGTTTGTTCACGATCCCATCCGTTAAAGCCTGTTCCAGCCAGGCCAGATCAACATCTCCCGTAAGGTTAGCAAAATCGGAGATCTTTACCATCATAGGCTGTTTCTTGATATCACCCGGCTCACCGGTGGAATGAAAAGCAAAAATGTGGCGGAGCCCCTGCATTTTCTGAGCTTCGGTTTGCACAAGCTCATTAGCGGTATTCAACACCCTGTTTAACGCAAGAACCGCGATGACAAGATTTTCCTGTCCGGTGTTGCTTATTCCTGCGACAGCGCACTCCGCAAGACCCGAATCATTCGTGAGGCCTTGCCGTTCCAGAATACCGCCACCTTCCAGAAAAGCGAAATTAAGAGGCATTCCCGCTATGGCAATTTCTTTATCGCCGACCTTATATACGACTTTGATCTTCAGCGGATTCAGCAAACCCGTGCCGGCACTTCCCGTCGGATCGCAGGGATAGCCGTTCAGCTTTATTCTTTTAAGACATTTGACGGCATAACCCGCGATCTCATTCGTTAAAACATCTTCCCCGATGGTGCCCTCAAGGATTTTCAGCGCTATGGCGAAATTCTGAAAACCCTCTACAAGCGCCACGCTATCGGAATGATATCTGCCCCTCTCAAAATAATACTTTGCCCTTTTAACGTTTTCCTCATTTTCCAGCTTTATCCTCTTTCTCTCTTTCTCAATTTCATCGAGAGGGTATTTAATCAGCACGAATGTATCATAGATGTTTTTCTTAAGATTCGGGTCACAGCGTTCCGTAATATGAGTTTTGTCCACGTACGCCTTATCAATTTGAGCGCGGGATTTGGCGCTGAGCAAACTCATAAAATCGCAGGAAGCTGTTGATTTCCGCTCCGTATATTCCGATTTTATAGACACGCTGAAATACTCGGCTATGTGCCGGAACGCATCATTGACAGCCTCCCTCTTCCCCGCCTCCGGGCTAAGCGCTCCTGTTTTCACGCCGGTAAAGAACAAATAACCGTTTTCAGACGGTGTTTTAACAAACCAGTCAGGTTTTGCCTCCGGCGCGCGAAGGCCCCGCAAAGTTGCGCATGAAAACAGAAAAAATAAAAAAAATATCAATTTATTTTTCATTGGTACTCCCATCTTAAAGTGATGATAAGCTCATCGTTCTTAAACCTGCCCTTCAGCTCGGGCTGATCCCAAAAATCCGCCGGCCGCACCCTGATCTTTTCAGCGGAAAGTTTCCGGTGATCCACAAAATATTGTACCACTTCTTCGGCTCTTTGAAAAAACAAATGGACATTATCCTCAGCTGTATCGCTTCCGGCGGTGATTATATTCACCTCGCACTCGGGCAATATTTCCAGAACATCACATATCCTGTCCAGTAAAAGCAGACTGCTTTGTTTTATCTCAAGGCTCTCCGGCTCAAAATATACGGCTTTTTCAGAAGCGAAAATTATAGTTTCAACGGATTCCACAACCCTTTGTACCGACACATCCTCACGACGGGTTATTTTTTTGAGCTGCTTTGAAACCTGTAAATCATCACTTGCCGCTAAAAACACCGTATCCACACGATCCAAACGGCCGCCGGCCGAATCATCCAACATTTGCGTGTCACCCATGCCCGTCGCCTCTATAATCTCACCGCTTATATTTTCTTTTTCAATGTAATGTTCCCTTACGGCTTCCGCCTGTTCCAATGAGATTTTTTTGTTTGATTCCGCGTCACCCATATCATATCTATGCCCTATCACTCTGATTCGTTCCGGCCGGCTCTCCGTCAGGAGCTTTCCTATATTATGCAGTATTTCCCGTCCTTCGCCGCTGACAGTCACGCTCTTTCCCTTAAACCCCAAAGAACGGGCCTGAGCGAGAATCGAGACCCTCTCTATTTCTATCCCCCTCTTCACAGTAGCGCCGAATATACCGCCCAAGTTTTCCAGCTTTTGCCTTATACCATCCGCTGTTTCCAGTTCTTTTTCTATTTCAGCCAGGGTCTTGCCTTCCGTTGTCGGCATCTGCGGGATCGGCGCCTTTCGCTTATCCGCGAGAATTTTCCACGGGGGATCCTTGTGTTCCTTTACTGAGCCGACGCCGGCGGTGGCGGCTTTCGTGTCCTGTTGATATTTCACCGGCTGATAGTCACGGGATCGCCACTCATAAAATTTCTCGGCGGCGATTTTGTCCTCCATCGGGCGGGATTTCGCGAGAATTACCACCTTTTCTACTTCAATTCCCCTCTTCACAGCCGCCCCGACGATGCTTTCCATCTCCTGGTTCAGCCGCAGCCTCTCAGCGATGAGCATCCCTAACTGATTAGTTTTTATCTTTGCTGATTTATACTCACCATCAGCGAATATTTTCTTTATTTCCCCAAACCTTCTGTAAGCGTCAGGAACCTCAATATCCTGTTCATCAGCCCTGTGCTGCTCCGCATTAACATCCGCGATGGCTTTTTCAGCGCCGCTTCTATAACCCGCGTTGAGAGTTTCCCAGAATAGATCCACTTTTTCTCTCGCTAATTTATAATTATTCCACATAAAGGCTCCAAAAGCCCGCGAGCTTATGCCTCTTTCTTCCTCGACGTCAAATCCTATGTTTCTCGCTTCTATCAGTTCTTTTTCCATTTCCAATATCGCGTTTTTTAAATTCGCCGGCTGCAGGTTTTTGATAAATTGGATTTTCTCCCGTATATCTTTATATCCCTCAAGGATCTTCTCAAGTTTTTCAAATTCCACAAGAGCTTCCTCATATTTCTCTATTTGAAAAAAGTTTTCACCCTGTTTGTAGAGTTCATCCGCCTGCATATATTTCTTAGCCTCATCGACGCTCTCGGCCGCTTTTTTAAAATCGGGATGACCGTTCTGCACTTTCAGCCATTCGCTTATAGCATTTTCAAACATTCCCCTGTTAAAATAATTCCTGCCCGCATCATAATGAGACACATCTCCGAATTTCATTCTCACAGAAACAACTTGCGAATTATCAAAAATCCTGTTATTAACAACGGCGTAATCAAAGCCCATGTTCCGGGAATTGATACCGAAACCTGCCGTGAAAGTATCAAGGTCGTAACCGAATTTATATCCGGCCCTTAAAATCAGTCTTTCATGGAAAGTGTATTCCGCACCCAGATGAGTCCTGTTCTTTTCGTTTATAACACGATCCCCCATGAGAGCGAGTGTCTGCGCCTTCGATTCCAAAAGACGAAGCGCGAGCCCTGCGGTGAATTCTCTCTGGAGATCATCTTCTTCCTCAATATATTTCAGCCCTGTTCCTAAATTCCGGGCGGACAGCCCGTAACTGATACGCTTGCCGGCTGGCCGGAACAAGAAGCCCGTATCAACGGCGTAAGCCGTCGCTTTGTATTGCGAGGCTAAAGTGCTCTGAAGCAATTTTGCGTTCAAGCCCGCGGAAACATTTTTTCCCCACATTTGGGAATAACTTAAAATCAGCAAATAATCATCCCTCGATCTCACCGAGCGTGTTTCCTTTAAAGAACCGTCCGGATTTGTTAAATTCAGCAAAATAGTTTCATCAGATAATGTCGCGGCGCTCACCGCCCAGACAGAGGAACGCGGGGCAAAAGATTTAGCGAAACCTAAAAATGTGTGCCGGGTTTCAAAAAGGTTTCTGTTATATGAGGTAAAAAACTCAGAATTCGTTAAAAAAGAAAGCCCCGCGGGATTTGTCTGTATCGCTCCCAATGGATCAACGCGGCATGAGGCGGCACCGCCGCTGCCCATCGCGCCAGCTCCTAAATTCGAGTTTAAAATTTCGTTAGCCGCGCATTCCCCTGTACCGGCCAGCGCAAGATCAACGGTTAATACTGTCGCCGCGATTACTGTACATAAAACCCTGTTCATTTCACCACAATAGCCTTTAACAGCTTGCTATAAGAATCCGTTTTGATATGGATGCTATATACACCGCTTGCCACAGGATTTCCTGAAGCATTTTTACCAAACCACTCCGCTGTATGAACTCCCGACGGCATGAATTGATTATCTGTTATTTTTTTAACCAATGTCCCGTTCCCGGCATAAACCGTTATCGTCACATTAGACGCGGCGGGCAATTCGTATCGTATCGTCACCGGTTTTACTCCGGGAGGAGTCATTAAATTATCGTAGATCGTCGCCTGTTCCTTCCCGGCTTTAAAAACAACAAAGGCTGAACTTGCGGCGGCTGATCTGTGTCCGGCGGGATCGATTAGAACAACCTCAACCCGAATTTGACTCGCCAGGCGGTAATTCACCGCGATATTTCCTAACGAAACCTGCGCATCGATCAGGCCGTCCGCCCCGACGCTGAGGCCTGAAAAAGTAATACCGTCATACAGCGCCCTGCCGTTTTGATCCCGTATGAGGATTACACAAAATGTTCCCTCTTCGGCCGTGCCCGTAATGCTGATTGTATCGTTATTTTTTATCTGGGTTTCACCCTGCGGTAAATTAATACTCACTCCCGACGGAGCTTGCGGTATCCGGATAAACAATTGTTCCGCGCTCCATTCAGACCATGAATCATCAAATCCGGTGTCGTCCCTCACTCTGACTCTCCAGTAATACGTATTCCCGAAAGGCAGATCCCAGCCCGTCGGCGTCCATTCATTCTCCGAACTCAAAACCTCTCCGCTATCCATGGAATTCCCTGAAGAATATGTCCCTGTCGCGGATCTTACTCGCAGCCAGAAGGATGACTGGAAATCGCCATCCGCGTCATAAAAATCAGACCATGAAAACAGCGGATTGGGATCAGCGACAAATTCATCCTTTGGCGAGAAAATAACAGGAGTCGCCGGAGAATTAGGAGTCACATCCGGCGTCCTGAAAGAATAAACCCTATCAGCAGCCACAACTGCGGAATTAGCATCCTGCATGTCTATCTTAAAGTAATAACTTGTAACGGGGTTCAGGCGGTCTATATAGTTTACTACCACCTCGGCTGATGACGGTATAGAGACAACTGTGGTTGAAAAGACTAAATCCCCGAATTCCTGAGAGGCAGATAACGACAATGTATATGTGACAGCATCTCCGTCATAATCAAAGGCCGGATTCCAACTGAAGCATGGATTTTCTGCGCTGATACTACTGCCATCGGATGGTAATACGCTTGATGAATCGATTGCTTCCGGATAAGCGTTATAATCAATAACGACCTGATCTAAGATGGGCGTTATTCCCCTGTGCTGAGTATTCATTTCGCAAGACAATTTTATATACCGCTTGCTGATATTAGAAAACGTTGATGTCGAATATTCGCTATAAGCGATATTATCATCAGATTCCGCTAAACCGAAAGCCGACGAACATTGGGGCGTTAATCCCACGGAAGCGATAGCGTCGTAAATTATGTCGTAGGAGAGAAAACCTGTCTGCTGGATTTCATCAAAACCGGTTCCTGCATTTGCTGTTTGAAATATTACCTGAAAGGCGCTTATATCAATTTTTGTTGCGCCAAGGTCTATGGCTTTTGTAACAATTGAGCCCGCGGCGTTAAACCGGTTCAATTTCAAATCGGCCACTCCCTCTAGGAAAGGTATATACATGAGGTTGGCAGTGGGATCGGTGACATTACCCGGCGAGCGCTCGTCGTTGTCAAGATACCAGAACCCCCACGGCGTTGTTATATTCAAATAATCGCTGCCTGAAACGGCGGACGCGCCCAGATTTCCGACAAGATGACCAACCTGACCATCGGCGACATTGGCGATCCAATAGATGTTGCCCTTGGTCAAAGGGTAAAGGAGGGAATAGAAATCTATAGACCTCTCAGACCAGCCGGCGTTATTGCCTACGGCAATATCAATCCAGGGGTATTGTATGCCGCCCAAAAATTCTCCGGTGTCATCCGTCCATAACCTTACAATCGGATTTCCGCCTTCAGCCCCGGCAAAACGCGCAAATCCGCTGATATAACAGTTTTCAAGAACTGTAAATTCATAACCCAACTGCGCCGTAGGTTGCGGGGGACTAACCACAGGCATGGTCGGATAAGAGCTCATAAGTATTGTTTGCTCAACGCCGCCGCTAAGGCACAAATAGCCCTCATCATGATTCCATGTCAAAGATGAACAGCCCGCGTCATAATATGACTCTTTATCTCCCTGATCAAAAGTGAGAACAAAAGTTGAAGCGGACAAGCTTCCGAGGGAAATAATAAAACATGCGCCGAAAAAAAATACTCTGGCGGAATAAGAGAACAGCACAGAAACGCTATTTCCCTCTACTTCCATGCTTTTGTGTCGATATTTTATTTTCATTGAAGCAAGAGCGAATAGATTCTTTCACCTTCTTCAATAAATTCATTCAAACACTTAGCGACGCTTAAATACCCCGGAATAAATAATACGAATTTATCGGAAGAAACAAGCACAACGCTTTGATTTATCGCCGCCAGCATTGGCAATGTCATAGTAAGATATGTGCCCTCGCTGTCGTTATAGTGCACCCAGCCGCGAAGACGCTGCAAAACGAGAAAATATCAATAATATTTCTGTTCATGCTCTTGGTATTATTCTAACTTAATTAGCGCTTTCCTACAAATTTAAGAGAAGAGTGAATACGGCGTAAAGCAATGCGGAAGCGCTATTCCGGCTGTTCTGTCAGTTGCCCTATTGTTCTATTCTGGGGTCAGGTCTTGACATTAGACATCCGGCTCTGGTTAGACAAGATTTTTTTTGATTTGCTTCGTAATAAATTTCACAGCCGCGCTCCGGATCAGCGTTTTAACGATTTTGCCTTTTTCAAAGTAAACGGCCTTCTGCCCGGCGAAAGCGATACCCAGATCGGCGTTCCTGGCCTCGCCCGGGCCGTTCACCTCACAGCCCATGACGGCCACATTAAGTGTCTTTGCTGCGGCTGTGTCCGCATCCGGAAAGCCTTTCATGATATCGTCCAGAATGGTTCTCAGATTGACCCCGCATCTCCCGCAGGTCGGACAAGCTATGAAATTGATTTTCCTTTTAATTAAACCTATATCGGATAAAATTGAATAAGCCACTTTAACTTCTTCCACGGGGTCGGAAAGCAGAGAAACCCTTATCGTGTCGCCTATTCCCTCCCTCAGAAGTATGCCCAGAGCCATGGCGCTTTTGATGATGCCGGAGCTCCTGGGGCCGGTCGCGGTCACGCCCATGTGGAGCGGATACGCGAGCCTGTCCAGAATGCGGTTGACCTCGATCGTCGTTTCAACATCTTCGGCTTTCGCGGATACGACAATATTGTAAAAACCGGCTTTTTCAAGGACGGAGACCTCCTTTTTCACGGCCGCGGCCAGTTTACGGGCTTTCACCTTCGGAGAATCGCCTTTGTTGAGCGTTTTTACGGAACCGCTGTTAGCACCCACCCTTATGGGAATGCCTCTTTCGCGGCAGACGGCGGCCACTTCCCGCACCTTGCTGACGGAGCCTATGTTTGAGGGATTTATCCTGATCTTGTCTATTCCCGATGCCGCCGCTGTGACGGCGAGTTCCCAGTCAAAATGAATGTCGGCCACGAGGGGGACTTTGACTTTTTTCCTCAATCCGCCCAGATGTGAAGCCTCAAAAGCGTTGGGCACGGCTATCCTCACAATCCGGCAGCCGGCCTCCGCCATTGAATTTATCCACAAGGCCGTTTTCCCGTCCGAGGGCGCCGTTTTAACCATGCCCTGCACGACGACGGGCTTTCCCCCGCCCATGACGATATCACCGACTTTAACCGCCTTTTTCATTTGATTAACCGGCGGCTATTTTCCGGCCGCCGCCTTATGCGTTAACGGCAGCACGCCGGCCAGCTCGCCTATAACATTAACCAGTTCGCTGTTTTCCGGCACCACTATTTTGGCATTGTCTTTCAAAGATGTCTCAACGGTCTGTAATTTCCTCAAAAGCTGGGCGTTGCCAACGAAATATTTGTTCGCGGCTTCATTGACAAGCTGTATCGCCTCGGCTTCGCCCTGAGCCTGAAGGATTCTTGACTGCCTTACGCCTTCGGCCTCTTTTATCTTTGATCTTTTCTGCCCGTCAGCCACGGTTTCAGCGGCGGTGGCGTAATCTATCGCGGCTATCTTCTCGTTTTCCGCTTTTACAACCTTATTCATTGTCTCCTGCACATCTTTCGGGGGGTCTATCTCTTTTAATTCCGTTCTGACGATTTCAATTCCCCAGCTGCCTGTCTCATCACGCAATGTGTTATGCAGTTCCGAGTTGATCTTCCCTCTTTCGCTATTTGCGGATTTGAGTGTCAGAGTCCCTATTATGTTTCTCAGAGTTGTCCGTGCCAGATTGACGATCTGCCATTGGTAGTCATTAACATTATACTGGGAATTTTTTATATCCACCTCGCTATCTTTGACTTTGAAATAGACCTGCGCGTCAACTCTGGCATTGAGATTATCGTTAGTGATGATCTCCTGCGGCTCAGCGTCGATCATCTGCTCCGTGATATTCACTTTGACCATAGAGTCAACTATCGGAATTATCCAGTGAAACCCGGGATTGCAAAAACGGTTATATTTTCCCAGCCGTTCAATAAGACCCCGTTGTGTAGGCCTGATGATCCTTATGCCCCACAAAAAAATAAAAAAAGCGCATACCAGGTAAAAGTAATTCATAACCGCCCTCCCTTACTTTTCAACTAACCGCCTGAACAAAGAATTCCGAAAAAATCTTTAATTGCCGTTAAAGCCAAACCGACAGTAGGCAATAATATTTTTTCGCGGGAATAAATTATTTTTTTTCTTCCAGAACTGCCTGGGCCGCAGCAAGACGGGCCAGCGGCACCCTGTAGGGCGAACAGGAGACATAATCCATTCCCGCCCTGTGGCAGAACTTGACCGAATCCGGATCGCCGCCGTGCTCGCCGCAGATGCCTATCTCAAGCTTTTTGTTGGAAGCTCTTCCCAGGTCAACGGCTATCTTTATTATCCTGCCCACGCCGTCCTGGTCGAGCGAGGCGAAGGGGTCCTTGGCGTAGATCTTCTTCTCGACATAATCGCCGAGGAATTTTCCCGCGTCGTCCCTTGAAAAACCGCAGGTCATCTGCGTAAGGTCGTTCGTCCCGAATGAGAAGAATTCCGCTTCTTTCGCGACATCGTCAGCGGTCAGAGCCGCGCGCGGCACCTCTATCATCGTGCCTATCATATACTCGAGCTTGACGCCCTTCTCTTTTATCGTCTCATCGGCGACTTTTTTGATAACGTCTCTCTGATTCACGTATTCCTTGACGTGGCCTATCAGCGGCACCATTATCTCGGGAATGACTTTTATCCCCTTTTTCTGCATATTGCAGGCGGCTTCTATGATGGCCTTTGTCTGCATCACCGTTATTTCCGGATATGTTATTCCCAGACGGCATCCCCTGTGTCCGAGCATGGGATTGAACTCGTGGAGAGCGTCAACTTTCTGTTTCACCACTTCCGCGGAAATGCCCATTACATCGGCCATTTCCTTCTGGTCTTTGGCCTCGTGCGGGAGGAACTCGTGGAGCGGCGGATCCAGCAGCCTGATGATGACAGGCAGACCGTTCATCACCTCAAAAATACCCTCGAAGTCCTCTCTCTGCATGGGAAGGAGTTTTTCCAGAGCCTTTTCTCTTCCCGCGACATCGTCGGCAAGGATCATCTCCCTCACGGCGAGTATCCTGTCGCCGCCGAAGAACATGTGCTCCGTGCGGGTGAGGCCGATACCCTCGGCGCCGAAAGCTATGGCCACGGCGGAATCGGCGGGCGTGTCGGCATTCGTCCGCACACCCATCTTCTTCACATCGTCGGCCCACTTCAGCAATTTGTCAAACATCTCAGCCGCCGGGACCTCTTTTACGGTCTTTGTTTTCTTGATGAACACCTGCACGACTTCCGAAGGATTGACCGGGATCTGTCCCTCATATATCTCGCCTGTCGAGCCGTTTATAGATATGAAGTCGCCTTCTTTTATTGTTTTTCCTCCGGCTTTCATCTGCCTGTCCTTGTAGGATATCTGAAGAGCCCCGCAACCTGCGACGCAGGGTTTACCCATGCCGCGGGCCACAACGGCCGCGTGAGAGGTCATACCGCCGCGGGCGGTAAGAATGCCCTGCGCCGTGACCATGCCGCCTATGTCCTCGGGGGAAGTCTCTATCCTGACAAGAATGCTCTTCGGATATTTTCCTGCGTCGTCAGCGAAGAACACAACCTGTCCTGTCGCCGCGCCGGGAGAAGCGTTAAGGCCCTTGGCGAGGTTCCTGCCGGCCTCTTTGGCTTTAGCGGTGTCCTTGGAATCAAAAATCGGCGCCAGGAGCTGTTCCAGTCCGTAGGGGTCAACTCTTCTGAGCGCTTCATTTTTGTCTATGAGGCCTTCCTCTTCCATCTCAAAAGCTATACGCACCGACGCGAAACCGGTTCTTTTCCCTGTCCTCGTCTGAAGAATATACAGGCGCTTATTCTGTATGGTGAATTCCATATCCTGCATCTCTCTGTAATGTTTTTCCAGCATCTGATATATGTCCACCAGTTCTTTATAAGCTTCGGGGAACATTTCTTCGAGAGACACCTGAGAATCTTCGGTCTTGGCGGCTTTGTTGATGGGCTGCGGCGTTCTTGTGCCGGCGACGACATCTTCGCCCTGGGCGTTGACAAGATATTCTCCGAAAAATCTTCTCTCTCCCGTGGCGGGATCTCTTGTAAAAGAGACGCCCGTGGCCGAATCATCACCCATGTTCCCGTAAACCATCGTCTGGACATTCACCGCGGTGCCCCATTCGTCGGGTATGCCGTTGAGCTGTCTGTATTTGTTCGCCCTTTCATTGTGCCACGACGAGAAAACGGCCTTAATGGACTCTTCCAGCTGCACCATGGGCTCGGCGGGAAAATTCCTGCCCGTTTTTTCTTTCACAAGTTTTTTGTATTCACTGACGAGCTGTTTGAGGTCTTCCACGGAGAGATCCGTGTCACTGGCGGCGCCTTTTTCTTTTTTTATCTTCGCCAGTATCACCTCAAAAGGGTCTTCCTCTTCCTTTGACGGACGGACGTCCATAACAACATCTCCGAACATCTGTATGAAGCGCCTGTAACAGTCCCACGCGAAACGCGGGTTGCCGCTCATTTTGGCGAGACCCTCGACGGACTCGTCATTCAAACCGAGATTGAGAACCGTGTCCATCATCCCCGGCATTGAAACCCGGGCGCCGCTGCGGACAGACACCAGAAGAGGTTTGTCTTTATCTCCCAAGACAAGGCCCTGGTCTTTCTCCACGAGCTTCAGGTTCTTCACAACCTCATCCATCAGGCCCTTGGGCACGCCGTGCTCTTTGTAATATTCAAGACAGGTGTGCGTCGTTATTGTGAATCCCGGAGGAACAGGCACGCCTATTTTCGCCATTTCGGCAAGGTTCGCCCCTTTGCCCCCAAGATCATTTTTCATCTTTGCGTTACCCTCGGCGTTTTTGCCGATGAAGTGATACACTCTTTTCATTTTAAAAACCTCCTGCTATATGTCAAAACCATAATCTCAAAACCGTTCCCAAATTAACAAATACGCCGATTTTTTGCAATTTCAATGTCTTTTTTTATACGCGATATCAAAGCCCCGCGCGAGGCGAACTTCTTAGCTTTTCTGATAAAACGCCCGAACTCGACCGTGAATTTAGAGCATCCATCCGCGCGCGCAGCGTCGCCGGCGGAGAGGATGTGAAACTCAAAGACTTTTTTTATGCCGAAAGTCGGGGCGCCGCCCGAATTGACCACGGCCCTGAAACGGCCCGCCCTGCATATCACTTCCGCCGCGAAAACACCCTCCGGCACAGCCTTGTGCTTTTCAGCAACGAGATTTACAGTCGGGAAACCCAGCGTGCGCGCTATTCCGAGGCCCTTCACCTTTCTGCCGCTGATCCTGTAAGGCCGTCCCATGAGCGCGGCGGCCCGGGAGGTCTTTGACTGCGCGATGAGTTCCTTTATCAGCGTCGTGGATATCTTCATGCCGCCGCGGGCTTTGGTCTTCACCACCTTCACCTCGAGACCCAGATCCTGCTCCCATTTTTTCAGCGACGCCACGGTGCCTTCCTTCTTCCTGCCGAACACGAAATCTTCACCTATGACAAGGCGCCGTACATTATATTTTTTGATGAGAACATCTTCCAGAAAAGCCCGCGCGCTCATCTTCCAGTATTTTTCTATTTTGAGCATCACGGGTTCAAGCCCCATCCCCGCGAGGACAGTCTTTCGCTCGGCGGCGCTGGTGACGATGTTTCCCGCCTTGTTGGGATTCCTGAAAAACACAAACACTTTTTTTGTGCCGGGACATTTCAGAAGTTCTTTGAGGACAGCCCTGTGGCCGGCGTGTATGCCGTCGTAGATACCTATGGAAGCGGAAATAGTTTTTTGGACTCGGTGTCTCACCTGTCTATGCGCTTATTTTCCCGCTCTGACGTAAGCGGCAAAATCACGCGTGATCGTCGCTCTGAGCTTGTCGTAATCTCCGCTGACCGTCACGCCGCTGGCGAGCTTGTGGCCGCCGCCGCCGAATTTTTTGGCGAAAGGCAGGATATTTTTTCCGAGCGACCTGAAATTAATGTGTATCTTTTTGTCCTCGCCTTCCCTGATGTAACAGGCCGCCTCGACGCCGTCCAGGTCCCGGGCGTAATTGATAAAATCCTTCGTGTCGTTATAAACCGCGCCGCAGCGCTCGAGCATTTTTCTGTCCGTGTGCATACAGGCGACCGAGCCCTTGAGTATTTCTATTGTTCCGAGAGTCTCGGCGAGCAGTTTTATCCTCGCGGGTTTCTGAGAACCGTAGATGTGATTGTATATTTTGCTTATATCGGCGCCGGAGCGCACAAGTTTCGAGGCTATCTCCAGACATTCCGGAGTCGTGTTTTTCTGGGAGAATCTGCCCGTATCGGTGACAATGCCCGTTAAAAGAGCGGCGGCCTCGTTTTTGAGCAAAGGCAGCCGCTTCAGGACAAAGAACTGATATATTATCTCCGCCACCGACGAGACGCCCGGATCGACTATGTTATAATCCCCGTAATTCCTGTTGTCGGGATGATGGTCTATGTTGAAAACCTCAAGAGCGCCCAGCTCATCCTTTGTAAAGGTGAAACCGCTCCTCTCAGGAAGACAGCATTCAAGGAAGATTATGGCGTCACGGCCCGTCAGTGACGGGCGTTCAGGCCTTTTTATTCCCGTAAGGCCCAGAAAAGCCAGCTCGCGCGGAATGTCGCCGCTCTGACAAACGGTAGTCCTTATGCCCAGTCGCCGCAGAAAAGAGGCCAGCGCCTGGCCCGATCCTATGGAATCCCCGTCGGGGCCGGCATGTCCGGTTATAAGCACATTTTTCAGCGTGCCCAGAGCCGCGGCGGTTTCAGTTATTGACCTGTCCATCAGAAGTCCTCCACATCTATAACCGAAAGCCATCCGGCCAGATATATACCGGCGCAAAAACCCGCGCCGCAAAGAACAAAAGCCCATTTCATCGGAACCATCGTCAAGAGCCATGCGAGGCTTCCCATAACCGCGCCCGTGACCGTGACCCTGAACAATATCTGTTTTCTGCTGAAACCGAGCTCCAGCATCCTGAGGGCGAAATGGTCTTTTGATCCCCTGAACGGAGAAAGCCCGCGCCTCGCGCGGTGCATCATAACGAATATAACATCAAAAAGAGGAATACCGAGGATGATAAGCGGCGCGAAAACGCCTATGGGATTCACGGCGGAATACTTCGCTCCGAGAGAGATGGCGGCCATTATAAAACCCAGCGTCAGGCTTCCCGTATCCCCCATGAATATCCTGGCGGGCGGGAAATTAAAAATGAGAAAACCCGCCGCGGCGCCGAAGGCCGCCACGGATGCGAAATTAACATATATCTGTTCGCTGGGCAGTGACACCATGAAAAAAAAGAAAGCGCACATCATGAGAGCCGAGGCGCTGAGGCCGTCCATGACATCTATTATGTTGAAACTGTTTGTGATAGCCAGTATCCAGAGCATGGAGAAAAAATAGTTCAAAAGCGGGTTATCGAACAGTTGTATTGCTATATCGTAGTGGAAGAGGACGGAGGCGGCGATCAGCTGTATAAAAAATTTCAGTTTGTAATCCAGCGGCGCTATATCGTCGGACAAACCCAGCAGGAAGATTATGCCCGCGCCCAGGAAAATGCCCCTGAGCGTGTAAAGGGTGCCTGTGGGGAAATTGCTTATAAAGCGTATCGCCGTCAGAGAGAGTATAATACCCGCGAAAATAGCCGCGCCGCCCAGATAAGGCACCGCGGAAAGATGAGTCTTCACCGCCGTGGTGGGCCTGTCCATCACGTTTAATCTTTTAGCCAGACGCATGCACAGCGGCATAAGCGCCGCCGAGACGGCAAACGATACGATGAGTGTGATAATATAATAAATCATTTTTTTAACTTTGCCCCGGCCGAAGCCGGAAAAAGGGTGACAGTCCCTTTTTTGGGGTGGCTAACGGGAGTCGAACCCGCGCTGAGAGAACCACAATCTCTAGTGCTGCCATTACACCATAGCCACCATTGCGCATATTAAACTAAATGTATAAGACAATGGCAATTCCTGCACAACCATTGCAAATTATCATTTTTGTTATTTTTCCTATTTCCGTCTTTATGATGCACGGCCAGAACTCTTTTATCTTTATTACCGCACATCTCACATTTCTCGGGTTTTCCCGCTTTTTTCAGCAATTTCCGGTAAACCGTCTGTCCGCATATCCAGTTCGGCGCATTTTCTCCGCATCGGCTATTTTCATTTTCCCATGAACAATGGCACTTTACTGAGCAGAAAAACTTCTTGCTTTTTGATTTTCTGAAATCCCGGGGAGTTCTGTATATCCGCTTACCGCAGTAATCACATTTAAGCCATTTTCCCCTGAGTTGCGACTGCGCCTGGCAGCGCTTAGAACAATATTTACCCCAGCCTCGCTTCGCGTTTGATTCTTTTACAGATATTGCACGGCCGCAGATTAAACACTTTCTTTTGATCACAGCAATATTCTAACAGATTTCCCAATATTTGTCTAATTAACGCGTCAGGCCACAATCCGCCGGAAAAGCGCTCAGTCCGACCATTTGGACATTATTTTTCTCACGTCCTCATCGCCCTTTGACATCAGCATCAGCGCCTTTGAAAGGTCCTTGACCCACGGGTTCGCCCGGGCGGCCTCGACCGAATCCACCGGCACCGAGCCCCTGCGGTAATCGATGTAGCCTATCAGCACGGCAAGCGGTATGTACACGGCGAAGAAGGCAACGAAAAAATAAGTAAACCTCTGAAAAATGAATTTCAGAGCGTCAACCTTCTCAACGAGAAGCCGCCACTGTATGACGGTAAAATTCAGGAACGAGATCCCGAAGACGAGATAAACGCTGTGCCCCCGCCTGAAATATGTCCACGCCCTCATAAAATTAGACCTTGTCATTTTTGTCATAAAGCCTCCCTCAGCTTATTTTTCTCATCCTATGATCAACCCGCGAGCCGGACACCGTAAACGATATCATACACCCGGGCAAAATTGTGCTTTCAGCTGACCGCAGGCGGCGGATATGTCCGCGCCGCGGGCCCGCCTTATCGTATAAAACACACCCCTGCTTTTAAGAATATCCACAAAGTCGCCGATCTCCTCGCCCGTCGGGGCGGTCCAATCAAAATGTTCCGACGGATTATAAGGGATTATGTTGAGCTTGTGCGGTACGCCTTTCACATACATTGACAGCGCCTCGGCGTCTTTCTCCGAAGAATTGAAACCGCTTATGAGGATATATTCAAAAGTTATGGCGAATTTTTCTTTTTCATAGAATTTCTTCAGGGCCTTCATGAGCTGTCCCGTGTTCCACTTCTTGTTCACTGGCATGATCTGCGAGCGTTTTTTATCGTCAGCGGCATGGAGGGAAACAGATATTCTCAAACCCGCGCCGAGTTCGGCCAGCTTTTCTATGCCCGGCACAAAACCGCAGGTGGAAATAACGATCTTCCTTTTTCCTATCTCAAGCCCCCTGTTATCCATGAATATGGCCACGGCCTTCATCACATAGTCAAAATTGTCCAGCGGCTCACCCACGCCCATAAAAACGATGTTCGTCACCTTCTCGCCGGACTCCTTTTCAACGGCGAGGAGCTGTCCGCAAATCTCCCCGGGCGTGAGGTTCCTTTTAAAGCCGTTTAAACCGCTCACGCAGAATTTGCATCCGAATTTACATCCCGCCTGCGTGGAAACGCAGAGGGTGCGGCGCTTTTTTTCCGGGATGAGAACGCTCTCCACGGCAAGGCCGTCTGGAAGCCCCATCAGGAATTTCACAGTGCCGTCCGACGAGACTTCTTTTTTCAGCGCTTTGACCTGCGAAAAACAAAAAGCCGTTTTAAGATATTCCCTGAATTTAATCGGCAGGTTGGGCATGAGAGAAAAATCATCAACCCTCCTGCGGTATAGCCATTCAAACACCTGTTGCGCGTGAAAGGCGGGAACGCCGCGGCTAATACAGACCTCTTTTAAATCATCCCTTGTCAAATTTTTAATATCTTTCATTTTCTCCGGCATTCGGCCGTCAGGCCATTCTTTCTTCTTTCATAATTTTCAGGGCCCGCGGCAGAAGAGCCGCTATATCTCTGACGAGCGCTCCCGAGGAAGCGTTTTTTTTCATAAACAGATCTCCGGCGAGGCCCTCGGCGTAAACGGCAGCCCGTGCGGCGTCAAAAATACCCATGCCGCCGGCGATCAAAGCCGCCGCGGCGCCGGAGAGAAGATCCCCCGTGCCGCCCAGCGCCAGGACCGGATTCCCCGTCGGGTTTATCGTCACGCTTTTTCCGTCGGAGATCACCGTTCTGTGGCCCTTCAGGACAACCACTGCCCTCACGGCCGAAGAGAGTTTTTTAACGGTATCCCATGAACGCGGAGCGATAAGAGTCCCTCTCGTGAGGAGTTTTGCCTCGCCCGTGTGGGGAGTCATCAGACAATTTTTGAGTTTCCCGAGATAGCCGTATTTTTTCGCGAAGAATATGCCGTCGGCGTCTATGACTTTCGCCACAGCGGTTTTTGATAAGGCATCGAGTATCCCGGCCGCTCTTTCGGGATTTGCACGCCCGAAACCGGGTCCGAAAACAATCGCCCGCACTTTTTTCCGCTTGATGTATTCCGCGATATCCGCATCGTCCTTTAAGACAATTGCCTCGGGAAAATCTTTCACACCGCCGCCGGCAATCGTGACGAGCCCCGCCCCGCCCCGCAGGGCGCCCAGCGCCGCAAGACGCGCGGCGCCTTTCATGGCTCCGCCGACAACCAGCACATGGCCGGAAGTGTATTTGTGGGATCCGCTGTTCCTGACGGGGATTTTTGAGGTTATATCACGGGCCGCCGTCATATGAACGGCGGTTTTTTTTGAGGGTGCTGAAAGGCCTATGTCCACGCATCTGACGGAACCCGAAATTTCAGCGCCCCGGCCGGTGAACAGACCCATTTTCGGGAATCCGAAGGTCACGGTAAAATCAGCGTTTACAGCCAGAGGCGCCTGCCCCGTGTCCGAATCAAGTCCCGAGGGCACATCGCAGGACACGACGGCTCTTTTCGCGGAATTGATCTCTTTTATGGCCGAGGCTGCCCTACCCCGCGGAAGGCCGTGAAAACCGGTGCCGAATATGCAGTCCACGATATAATCGGCTTTTCTCAGGCTTTCTTTGAGCGCCGCGGATGAGGGCATAAAAACAACGCCTCTGCCTGAGCGCGATTGAGCCCACAGAAAATTGGAATTGACTTTTTCCTTCGGAAAAACGCAGAAGCTCTCAACTTCAGTTTTTTTATCTATCAGTTCGGAAGCGACGATACCGTCGGCGCCGTTGTTGCCGGGGCCTGTGACGAAAACCACGCGTTTCGCGTCCAGAGAATCTATGAATTCCGCCAGCCCCGAAGCCGCCCGTTTCATGAGCGTTCTTCCCGGCGTACCCGCTTTGATCGTTCTCTTATCCGCGGCTATGACCTCACTGCCCTTGAGTATCCTCATAATATCTTCGCCTTTTTTATCATTTCAATATACGTATCAATCGCAGTTCTGCTTGAGCCTGATTGAAAAGCCGCTCATTTATATCCTTTGCAGTTTTTACAACTTCCAACAATAATTCCTCTGCCTTATTATAATTTTCCTTTTTTTTGTAAAGCCCGGCTAACGCATATTTTAATGCCATACTATTTGATGAACCCGCTTTCAACGCCAGTTCGTAATATTTGATAGCCATGTCAATATCTTTCGTTTCATAAGCATGGCCCAGGTTGGCATAAATTACACCGGAAAGATCATCGGAATTTATTTGTTGGCATAAACCCAAGGCTTTATTATAAAAGCAGATAGCGGTATCAGTGTATTTTTGACCAAACACGTTAGCCATACTTGCAAACGCTCGGCCCATATTTATATACGCTTTGGTAACAATTCCCTTATCGCCGATGCTGTTACCAGCTTGGAACGCTTTGTAATAACAGTCAAGACCTGAATTACTATCATTCATTGTAAGATGCAGATTTCCCAAATCTATGTAAGTATTGCCCATATTACTTATGTTCTGGCTGATTTTTAGTGCGCTTTTAAAATGCTCTTCGGCCCTAGCAGAGGATGGGCCCCTTCTCCACGGATCAACTTTTAACCAATCAGTATGCGCAACGGCGATATTGCTATGCACCAGCGGCAACAAATATTTATTATCACACTGAGTGGCAATTGCCAGCGCTTTTTCGTAATAGCTCAATGCTTCCTGGATATTATTTTGCTTGGATTTAAGAAAACCTAAATTATTATTTACCCTGGCTATTGCGGTATCATCCTTGCCTTTGACAGCTCTCGCTAATGCATCTTTATAGAGTTCTGAAGCTTTTCCTATATCATTCAGATCTAAATAATAATTACCCAGACAAATATATGATTCAGCTACACCGCCCTCCATGCCTTTCATTTCATATAATTCCAGAGCAGTCTTTATGTTTTTAAAAATCTGGCTATAATTCCTTCTTTTGAGCCGCGTCCTCACTAAATCCAAATACACGTCGGGATTATCATTACTTTTCAGTATTGAATTTTTATAACATTTTTCCGCCTTATCATACTCAGCTTGATTATAAAAATAATTTTTCCCGCGCAGATACCATTCTTCCGCGGACAATTCTCTGATATCCGGCTCAGCGGTTACGTTCTTTTCTTCAATTGTGTTGTTAAGAGTCTCGGCAATTTTTCGCTGTAAATCTATTCGGTCAGCATTCTCAATGAACCAACTTATGCCGGTTTCCACATTCCTTTTCATTTCTGCAACTCCGGTTTGAACATTGATAAGTTTAAAACTGCAAAGCACTTTTTCCTCTGGTTCATTGCCGAAATTATAATTAGGGGAATTATCCTTCGGGGCATCTTTAAAAGTGCCAGTGACGATATATTCCGCTTTTAACTTTTTCCCTGCTATGCGCGCCAATAGTTTATCTGATAAGAACCACTTCATCCACAAAACATTTTTAAGTTTTTCCCTTGGCATTATTTCAAGTAATCCGATATCCAAACTGCTTACAGCTATTGCTTCCGCCGCCGAAAAAGATTTAAGAACTTTATTTTTTGTTAAATTATGGAATTTAAAAACTGCGACCTTTCGGATATCAGAAGCAAAAGCTACCGTAGAAAACAAGCACAGCGATAGGATCAAAATTGTTTTTTTCATATTATTTCTTCAGATAAAGCTTTTTTAATTATATCAATATGCTTTTGAACTTCAATTTTTATCCAATAATCTTCTATCAGTTCAGCAGACTTTTTCCAATAAGCAAGAGTTTTATCTAAGTCCCTCTTCACTAGTGCATCCATTCCCACTTTATAAAAATCAATCCAATCATATTGATATTCTATTAAATTATCTATCTCCGGGCGAGATTCTGATTTGAACACCAGCACTATTTTAGGAGAAAGCGACGTGTTATCCCCATAAAATTGGCTGGATTGCCTTGGAAAACTGTTTTCTTCATCATACTCTTTTATGAGCAACCCACAAGCGGTCTCCCCGTTTTTTATTTTTTCTTTTATCAAATCAGCAAGCTCGAACATATACACATAGCGCTTGCCTTTCTCGTCAAATAACAAATCGTCCATGGGTATGGCTTCACCAATAATATCCCCGCCGGGAACTTGCCACATGGTGTTCTCCATACGATTATTCCAGGTTGTTCGCATATAATCCCACGCAAGCGGCACTTCAAGAATTTCCATTGGGGATATTAAATATTCTTCAGATGAAAACCCTGCGAAATCAGGAGAGATGCCATACAAATATAATTTCGCTGAGACAAAATCAGTTGTTTGTACTTTGGGGATTTTAAAATTTATTAAAGCCCTCCAAGTGCCCCTATTCACAATATTATCCTTCCCCACCCTTAATTCCTTATTCTGAAAATTTTGTTCCGGCAGTTTACTGTTTATACTGACGCAATTGATTTGGTCACCGCGGATTCCCATAATCCATTTGTTTATATCCACATCTTCAGATAGACCATCGTTTGCAGCAGCTTCAACCGTTAATCTCCTGCGATTAATTTGATATGCTTTGCCTTGCAATAATCTGCTGTAAAAAAACATCGCGAAAAATACCGCTGCACTTACCGACAGCACTATTAAGCAGATAGTTACTATTCTTACCTTTGACTTTTTTTCCCTTGGTATCAGAATCACTGAAATAAACAATGTGAATACAACAGCGATGACAGCCGCGTAAATTTGTTTCTGATTGTTGGATCGAATTATTTCTATAAATCGCCGCAGTGACAACGCGTCAGCCGACTCTTTGGGTTTGGACAAATATTCCGCATATGACGATGATAAGAGCGCTAATGTTCCCGGGCCATCCAGCATGGCATTAGAAAGTTGTCCTTTTTTCGCTTGAAAATAGAGATCCCATTGATTCAGTTTTTTAAATGCGCTGAGCACAATGTTCTCTCCCAACGTCGGCAAAGTGAACGGCATCATATATTGAGGTGAAACATTTGGGAATTTTTTAATTATTTCATTATATACTTCAAACCCCTTTTCGTATTGGGCAATACCCGGAGAAAAATAATGCATCATTAACTCAATGTGATACCGCGGCTGAGACAATAATTTCGGATTATAATTTTTATATTCAATTGCCTTTTCAAATTTTTCGATATCTTGCAGTTTCTTTTTAAGATACCACTCCGCAGCTTCGGATCTATCTTTACACTGCCATACATATGTTTCAAATCGAGCAGAAACATTTTCCGCATCAGCGGTATGGGGATATTCGGCTAAAAATTCCGAACACAAATTCAACGCTTTTCCATAATCTTTTATCATTTCACTATAAACGTCTAATTTAAAAAGCAAATATTCCGGCCCGCTTATGATATTTCCCTTGTACAAATATTCATTTAGTTCAAGAGATTTCTCGAAATATTTTTTTGCCGTCTCTTCATCTTGCGCACTAACATGTATTTTCCCCATCTGACAATAACGACTCCTCATGAGTAACGAGGGCTCTGAATATAATTTCAGGGATTTATTATAAAACGCGAAGGCATCGGAATAGTTACATTGAGATGCATAAATATTACCTAATTTATAGAGCACAAATGATTTGGTCTCATCATCCCATGTCTGTTTTAAAAAATCAAAAAGGAAATTTGGATTCATTCCCTTTTTCCAAAACGAGATGTATTCAATATCTACAAGTTCATAAAATGCCTCGTTAAATTCCGGGTCTATAACAAGAGCTGTTTTGAATTCGTTTATAGCTTTTTCTTTATATTTTTCACCATTATCCGGAGAAAGACGAACCTTTGCTTTATAATCTAATCCTTTTCTAAAATGAACATACGCCTCAAATATATTTGTCGGAGCTGATGTTATCTTTTTCCCATCAGTTTTTAGCTGTCCCATACGGGCAGTAATTTTTTCAATTAGGCCTTCCTGAAGCTGAAAAAGCTCTTTTGCCGCACCTTCCACAGAAGAAGCAAGCACAGTCTCGCTTGTTTCAACTTCGACAATTCTTGCGTCTATGCGTATTTGTTCCCCCACCTGAAAAAAACTTCCCAACAAAATATAATCCGCTCCCAATAATCTGCCGATCGCAACCGAAGTGGCTTCATCCACAAATCCACGCAAGGATAATTCCATTTCGTCTAGGATAACCTCTATTCTTTGCCGTTCAATAATTCTAAAAAAATTACAATTGGACAGATCTGCCGATATGAGTTCTGCTAAGCCTGCCTGTAAATAATCAAACTTATCAGTTCTGCTGTTATTACAGAAAGGTAAAATCGCCAACGTGCTGTTTTGCGATATTCCTACTTTATCGGCTTTGATTGTTACTTTTATCCCGGAATGATCAGCGAAAGCTTTGAGCAGTTCTCTGGATAATCCGAATAAATTATTTTCCCCGGCGATCCCCTTTTTTAATTCCGTGATTTCATTGGATAAAATGTTAAACACCTTGAGCCGGATCGCAAAATCATCTTTTTCCTTTTCAAGATAGCCATACAGTAAATAATCCGCCGGGATCACTTTGCCGGACTGCTTAAGCGCTTTCTCGTCTATTATCCCTGTTTTACTGAGTCCTATTTCATCCAGCAGTTTGTCCAGCTTGCTTCTCTCCAGGAGCTCTATCCCTTCAGTCCTGAAAAGATCGCTGATCAGCATATCTGTCAGGGCCTGCTCCATATAATCATATTTGCTATCCACATTATACAGGCCTACATGAGAGGAACTGATCTTTTCCGGTGGAATAATATTCTCTATATTTAGAACGGCAACTTTTTTAGTTTCTGATATCGCTAATGCATCGAGTGAAAAAAACAGAAAGAATAATGATAGAGATAGAGCGCGCATAAATGCTATTTTTGAATTAATTGAACTTGTATTTTCCCAGTTAACCGCTCTAACATCGCGTGTAATTCTTTTTCGCTTTCGCCGTTCACTGTAGCCCCGCCGACGACTTCCCCCGTTTCAACTTTGATTATTCGCGCGGAAATCACTAAGGTTGAAGCCAATTGAGTCACATTACCTGTTATGATAGCATTTGCCCCTGTAAGTTTCCCCAATTCCTGCATACCGGATTTATCAAAGATGCCTGTTTGCGATAATTTTAATTCAGCCATCACACTATTTAACTGCTGTCTTTCTACGATCTTAAAATTGCTTTTTTCTGCCATCTGAGAAGAAATTATATTAGGAATAACAGATTCCAAATAAGCCCAGTTTTTATTCGGCGAATTATTGCTAAAATCGACAACAGCTATAACAAATTTTTTAGTAACATCCAATTTATCTGTATGCGCGATTTTTGTAGAAGCGCAGGAATTTAACAAAAAAATAAATCCGAGCTGGAGCCATAGCGTTTTTGTTGAAAGCATTTTTACTCCTTTTCTCTTTGCCTAATTAAAGAGATATGACCACGGCGACGGCAATATCTTTCGTGTGGGATATGGATATGTGAAATTTTTTCTTTTTGCCTTTTATAAAGACTTCGGGAGCGCCGGATGCCCTATTTTTTACATAGATGTCCTTGAGGGCTATGTCCGTCTTTGTCGTAGCTTTTATAACGGCCTCTTTCGCCGCGAACCGCGCGGCAAAATGCATCTCCGGCCGGCTGCTCTTGTTGCAGTAAGCTATTTCCTCGTCAGTATAAACCCTGTTGAGAAAACGCTTGCTCAGCTGGCGGAAACGCTTTACTTCGGCTATGTCTATTCCTATTCCGGGCACAAGATATCAGTTCTTGATTCCTATGCCGAGCTGAAAGCCCGTATCGGAACCGCTTTTTGATGCCGCTATGTTGAAGTATGTGAACGGTATGAGGCGCAGCTCTATGCCGGCGAGAATACGGTTCTGTGTTTTTTCCGGCTTTACGGTTCCTAACCCGGTTACGACTTCCATTGTGGTTTTATCCATTGCCAGCGTCGCAAAAGGCGTGATAAAGGGAAGTTTTTTGCTGACCGTGGCGGCGGCGGAAATCGTCTGTGCGTCAAGGCCCGGAGCTGAAAGATTGTTGACCGCGGCAAGGAGAGACACGCCGGGAATGGGCTTTATCAGTTTGTCACTTATCACCGTGTACTGAACACCGACTCCGAGAAGATCGATGCTCTCAGCGGAAGATTCTATTTTAAGCGACGCATAGCGCGCGAAAACATCTATGCCTAAAGGAAGGCCCTTTGAGGCGTAAAGCCACGCGGCAGGAATATAATTACTGTCGTTCAACTGAGTAATGTTTGCTTTTGTTTTATTGGAAATGCCCGCGAAACTTGTCCTTATTCCCACATCAAAGCCGAAGAGGCCGCCGTTCTTGACCGGCTCATACATTCCGCCGCCCAGAGCCGCGCCCAGATCACCGGCGAGCGGCTCAAGCAGCGCCTCTGTTTTGGTTTTAGCCTCACTTATCCAGTCAGCTTTCGCGATACCCGTCATCAGCATCATCGCCGTCATCACAATTAAAATCTTTTTCATTTTTCCCCCTCTTCTTTAATTTTTTTCCAAATCGGCAAAGAGCCCTTCTTTTCCGCCCAGTAATCAATGTATTTCAAATTCAATTTCCCGCCTCGCACTTCCAGAATGCCCTTAATATCCTCTATGTGTTTATCCGATTCTCCATCCATGTAATAATCCAGTTTCTTTATGATAACATCTTCCGCGGAGGAAAAAAACGCCGTCCTTTTTTCATCAAATTCCTGCTCCGTTTTATTTAAAAACTGGGCCTTCTCATATTCTCCGCCTCCCGCCGGGAAAAAATCTATTTTATTTCCGCTCGGTATATGAATAAAATTAAAAGGCATCTTTTTTTCAACAGCCTCCCTGACCATTGCCGCGTCGGCATACCAATCGCTGTCAAAACTTCCCGCCAAAGCCCCGGACTGGTCTTCCTTTATGTTGATCAGTATATCCATATCATAGGTTAAACGCGGTTTTCCGTAAACAGTTGACGCCACCGAACCGACGATCATATAGTTTATTTTGAGTTTTTTGAGAGTCTCTACGACGAAACCGAAAATTTCTGTCTGGTTCATCTCCTGAATCTTTCCGCTACGAGTTTATCCGCCTCTTCATCGCTGATAGAGGGATTGCTTTTCTTAATATCGGCGCGTATCATTTTTCTCGCGAAATCGTTTAATCCGAAGGCTATCGCGAGACGCTGACGGCCTGACATTTTTTTAATTATCTCACTCTGTATCCGGTCGCTGTCCCGGGCTGATATCATTTGTTTCCCCCCGCGAGAACCTCCGCGATCTTCAGCCATTGTCCGTTGAGTTTTTTCTTATGTGTCGCCGGATATGTCAGCGGCACGGTTTTGAACGAGTCCTTCACCCAGGCGCACATGAGATTTTTCTTTTTATTTTTAAGCAGCATCACCGCCTCGTAACCCAGAACCCCCGCCAGCACACGCGAATCCACCGACGGAGAACCGCCGCGCTGTATATAGCCGAGTTTTGATATCCGCACTTCCAGTCCCGCGGATTTATTCAGATATTCGGCGAGCTCCGACGCTTTGCCCGCGCCTTCGGCCATCACGATGATGATGGATGATTTTCCGCACTTCAAAGCTTTTATTTTTTTCAGCGCTTCTTTTTTATCCGTTTTTATTTCCGGCACAAGAATGATTTCGGCGCCGCCGGCCAGCCCCGCGGAAAGAGCCAGAAAGCCCGAATCCCGCCCCATCACCTCGGCTATGAAAACTCTGTCATGAGAGGTGGCAGTGTCCCTTATCTTGTCTATCGCCGAAAGAGCCGTGTTTACGGCCGTGTCAAAACCTATGGTCTCATCGGTGCCGGCTATGTCGTTGTCAATGGAGGCGGGTATGCCTATGACGGGAACGCCGCTTTTTTTCGCCACCGCGTGGGCGGCCCTCATGGAACCGTCGCCGCCTATGACGATGAGCCCGTCCGGCGCTATCTTCCTCAGGGTATCGGATATTTTTTTCATTCCCGCGGTCGTTTTTGACAGCGGGCATCTCTGCGTTTTGAGGAAGGTGCCGCCCGATGATATTATGCCCGACGCGGATTTCGAATTGAGGCTCGTATAATCGTCTTCCAGCAAACCCCACCAGCCCCGGCGCACGCCCGTCACACTCATGCCGCAGAAGACGGCTGTTCTTATCACGGCACGCAGAGCGGCGTTCATTCCCGGAGCGTCGCCGCCTGTTGTGACAACGGCTATATTCATTTTTTCATCAGCTTCGCGGCGGCCTCGGATCCGAAATGGTCCTTAAAAAAAGCCATGCTGCCGTCGAGTTTCTGCTTCATTTCCGTATAATCTTTCCCGCCTATCCTGTCTTTCATCTCGTCCAGTTTTTTGGACACTTCATCTATTTTTGAACGGGCGCCGGAGCTTTCCCTGAGTATTATCTCGCCCAGCGCTTCAATGCTTTCGGCAAGGTCTTTGAGCTCGTCGTTGTTTCTGAGACGGATTTTACCTCCGAAATAACCTTCCTTCATAATATCAAGCGTCCTTTCTATCACAACCAGAGGGCCGATGAGATGGTGAAAGAAAAGCGTCAGCTTTATAAAAACCATTACAAGGAATATGCCCGAAATATAGAGCACGCTCATCCGCGTTTCATGCACGAGCGCCTGCACCTCTCCGAGGGAAAGATTCTCGGCGAATGTGGAATGCGTTATCCTGTAATCCATCACGAGCACCGAGATCACCGCCGCCATTAAAACCATGAACACCGTCACCAGCACATACTTTATCTGGATCTTCGGTTTCGCGAAAAATTGTGTCCTTTGCATCATATCCTCCTTAACTTTATCATTATTTCGACGGGGTTATCCCGCGCTTGGAATTCCTGACAAATTCTATAAGATTTTTCAAAGCCGGCGTCTGATTCAGTTTTTCCGCCTCTTTCAGCGCCTCGTCCTTCAGGAGAGGACTCCTGAAAATGATCTTGTATGCCTTTTTGAGGAGTGTCAGTTCTTCCGGAGAAAAACCGGCCCTGGAAAGGCCTATGCGGTTGAGGCCGTAAACAAAAGCCGGGCTTCCGGCAGTCATGGAATACGGCGGCACGTCCTGATTGATCCTGGCGGTGCCGCCGACCATGGCCAGCTCTCCTATGCGGGTGAACTGATGCACACCCGCATAGGCGCCCAGAATGGCCCGCTCGCCGATGGCGACATGGCCGGCCAATCCTACGCAGTTTGACATTATAACGCCGTTTCCGACCCTGCAGTCATGGGCCACATGCACATAGGCCATGAGAAGAACATTGTCTCCGACAACTGTCCTGCCCGTGGCCGTTGTTCCCCTGTTGACCGTGACAAATTCGCGTATCGTGCAGTTTTTTCCGATCTCGCAAAAAGTTTCCTCTCCCGCGTATTTCAGGTCCTGCGGCGGCGTGCCCAGGACGGCGTAAGGCGACACCTTTGTGCCTTCGCCTATGGTCGTATTCCTGTCTATAACAGCGCCCTGTCCAATAGAGGCGCCGTCCATTACGCGGACCTTCTCTCCGATGCTGGCGAAAGCCTCTATCTCAACATTTTTTCCTATCACCGCGCTTCGCGCTATCTGAGCTTTATCCGATATCATTCTTTATCCACCAGCGAAAATGAGAATTCGCACTCGCACACCAGAGCATCTCCCACATAGGCCTGTCCGGCGGCTTTTCCGCCTCTCATCCTCGGCCTGATGATCTCAACCTTGAGGATGAGCTCGTCGCCCGGATTTACCGGCCTGCGGAATTTCACATTATTGATTCCCATGAAAAAAGGCAGTTTGCCCTTCCAGTCCGGCTTTGAAAGAAGAAGAACGCACGCCGTCTGCGCGAGGGCTTCCGTTATCAGCACGCCCGGAAGAACCGGCCTTTCGGGAAAATGTCCCTTGAAAAACCATTCATCGGGCAGGATCAGCCGACGGCCGACTGCCGCTTTCGCCTCTTCAGTGATGGTGACGCTGTCTACAAAAAGGAAAGGCGGACGATGAGGTATCGCGGATTTAACGCCTTCCAGATCCAGTTCCATCGGATATTCGGGGACAACGCCCCCTCCGGTCATTTCTATGTCTTTGGCAAAAAGTTTCGCCAGAGCCGTGTTGGAGGTGTGGCCGCCGCAGAAAGAAGTGATGTCCGCTTTTACGGGACGGCCTATCAGATACAGGTCACCCATGAGATCGAGTATCTTGTGACGCACGAACTCGTCTTCAAAAGTCATCATCTCTTTGTTGTGGATGCCCTTCTCTCCTATGACGATGGCGTTCTTGAGGCTGCCGCCTTTGGCAAGGCCTATGGCCTCGAGCTGCTCTATCTCATAATCAAAACAGTATGTTTTCGCGGGAGCTATTTCTTTTTTGAACACTTCCTCGTCTATGATGATCTCAAGACGCTGTCTCTTGATAAGCGGATGGTCGTATTCGATCTCGGCCGTCACCTTGAAACGGCCCGACGGAAGGGCTTCCACCTTCGCCTCGTTGTCGGAGTAGGCAATTTTCATTGAAGGCGTGTAATATCTTTTTTCGGCATCCTGTTCCACTATCCCCGCCTCCTCTATCATCTTCACGAAAGGCATGGCGCTGCCGTCGCCTATGGGCGGCTCGTCAGCGGTGATCACGACACAGATGTTGTCTATGCCCATGCCGACAAAAGCCGCCAGAAGGTGCTCAACGGTGTTTACCGCGTTTTCACCCTCGCCTATCGTCGTGCCTCTGACGGTGTTGGATACCTTTGAGGCGTCGGGGGTGATCTTGACGCCGTTCTTCATGAAAAAAACGCCGGCGTTCGCCGCGGCCGGCTTGAAAGTCACGGATGTTTTATGAGCCGTGTGCAGTCCTATGCCCTTCAAAGAAACTTCTTTCGCTATCGTCCTCTGTTTAGCCATTTGCTTTTCCTCCGCGGCGGATCTGCGGCCCCTTCATTTTACGGAACATTTCCAGCATCTCGGGAAGACGCATGGTCGCCGCGTACACCTTCAGCATCTCGCGGTGATCCCTGGCCGGAAAACCCGAAACAAGAACCCCGTCGGCCAGATCTTTTATCACCCCGCCGCGGGCGGCGACGGTGACGCGATTCCCTATTTTAAGATGGCCGGAAACCCCACTCTGGGAAGCCAGCGTCGTGTAATCGCCTATAACGGTGCTGCCGGCTATTCCCGTCTGGCCGAGTATGAGGCAGTGCCTGCCTATGCGCACATTGTGGGCTATGTGCACGAGATTATCTATTTTTGTGCCCTCGCCGATGACTGTGGATGAGAGAGCCGCGCGGTCCACGCACACATTCGCGCCTATCTCAACATCGTTTTCTATGACGACATTTCCGGCCTGGGGTATTTTTTTGTGCCCGCCTTCATCCTGCACATAACCGTAACCGTCGGAACCTATGACGCTGCCCGAATGGATGATAACATTGTCGCCGATTATCACTTTCTCGCGGATGGTGACATTCGGATAAATGAAACAGTTTTTCCCGATCTGCGCGCCCTCTCCTATAAAAACATGAGGCATCACCGCCGTGCCCGCGCCGATCCCGGAACCCTTCCCCGCGAAAACAAAAGCGGCGATGCTGGCGGTGGCGTCAACACCGGAGCCGGAAACGTCCGCGAGAGGGCTTATGCCTTCCGGCGGGCGCGGCGGCGGCTCTCTCAAAAGAGCTACCGTTTTCGCGAATCCGAGATAGGGATTTTTACAGACAACCGCGGGGATGGAGCTTTTCATCCCCTCCCCGGCTATAACGGCGGATGCCCGCGTTTTTTTCAGGGCCCCGGCGTATTTGGGGTTGGAGATAAAAGTGATATCTCCGGGCCCGGCGCTTTCTATATCCGAGATGTTATTTATTTCAACATCCCGCAACTGCCCGAGCGCCCCTGCGGACGAAGCGCTTTCAGAGCCGCCTTTTATTTCTCCGCCTATGCGGAGGGCTATTTCGGATAATTTCATAACGGCGCGCCATTCATTTCAATTTTTCTAAAACTGTTTCTGTCAGATCCGTGGCAGGGATGCCGTAAACGGCGTTGTTTTTATCAATGACCAGATCGTATCCGCCCTCCTCGGCGGCCTCGGCGACCGCGTCATAGATCCTGCCCATTATCTGCGACATGTATTCGCTTTTGATATTCTTCAAACTTTCCCTGGCCTCCACCGAGAGGAGTTCCTTTTGTTCCCTGAGAGCTTTTATCTCTTCGCCTCGCGTGTCGGTTTTCACTGTTGCGGTGGATATCTCCACATCCGGCGCCGTGGAGATGGAAACGCTCACCGGCGTCTCCTCCTCAAGGGCCATGCTGGTCTCAAGCTGGCGTATTTTAGCGTCCATGGCGGTAATGTCCGAAAGATATTTTTCCCTGCGGATGTCCATTTCTTTTTCCGCCAGTTCCTTCATGCGGAAGCGCGAATAAATGCCCTCTATGTCAACGAAAGCCACCTTCTGCGTGGAGATCATCTCCGCGCGGACGAGCCCTGAGCACAAAAAGCACAAACAGATGAATTTCAGCGCGGTCAAAGCGATTGCCCCCTTTTTTCCGGATTTTACCAAAAGATATCCCCTATTGTAAAATACCACTGCGTCTGGGATTCGCCTTTCACATGATCGAGGCCTTTTGCCCAGTCCAGCCGCACGGGGAAAGCGGGGATCTTGAATCTTATTCCCATCCCCCACCCTCTTTTAAAATGATTTTCCGTCTGGCCGAAGGACCAGTTCACATCTTCTCTTTTATCCCATGTACCGCCGAAATCAAAGAAAAACGCCCATTGCAGGACAGTCTGATTGTTCTCCCTGACGAGCGGAAACTTGAGTTCCAGATTATTGACATTCATGTACCTTCCGCCACCGGCCGGGCCTATCTGCCCCCTGTAATCATAACCTCTTATGGATTCGCCGCCGCCGGTGTAAAAACGCTCGTAAACCGGCACATCGGGGGTTGCCCCGTACCCCGTGACAACGCCCGCCTCAAAATTTGTCACAAAAACCAGCCTCCATACAATCGGGAAAAAATACGATATCTGAAGGCGTTCCCTGTGAAAGAAATTCTGCCCGCCGAAAATACCCAGAGCCATTTGCTCGGAAAGTTTATAAATGGCTCCCGTCGTGGGATCCCAGAAATAATCCCTTGTGTCGCGCGTGATAGAAGTCCGTACGCTGGATGTGATGCCCCTGCGGTCGGCCAGCGCTCTCTGCTCGAGCATATAAACATCATCCGTTCCGTAAAGCCGCATAGCCTCATAAGCGTATGTCACATTCGCGTTGTACACCTTCATAAAGCGTTTGCCGAAACCTATGCTGCCGCCTCTTTTGTGTTCGTGATATTTGTCTTTTACCGTCGAGGAACTCACATATTCCTGCACCCTGTCTATGTCATAAATCGCGGCGTTGAAAGAAAGATCCCTGCCGAAGAAATAGGGCTCCGTGAAAGAAAGATTATAATTTTTCCGGCGGGCGCCGAACTCCCACATGAGAGAGAGCTTCTGCCCCATACCCCTGAAATTGGTTTCCGATATCTGCATCGTGCCCACGAGCCGGTCCACGGAGGAATATCCCGCGCCGACGGAGAGCATCCCCGTCTGCTGCTCCTGCACCTGAAAGGTCAGATCCATCTTATCCCTTATGTGGGTGTCCGTGGGGATGATCTGCACATCCGAGAAAAAGCCGAGATTAAAGATACGCCGCTGAGACTCCCGCACCACGGTTAATTTAAAAGGATCGCCTTCTTTGACATGTATCTCCCTTTTGATGACAAACTCCTTTGTGCGGCGCGCGCCTTCTATATAAATGTTGTTGATGCTGATCTGCTCGCCCTCGTGGACCCTATAAAGAATATTAACATCGCCGCCTTCATAGCTGTATTCGGGGATGATCAAAAGTTTCAGATAACCGTCATCCGCGTACAAACCGTTCACGGAGGAAATGAAACTCTCCTCATTTTTGCGGGAATACACTTTCCCCTTCCTGAATTTAGCCTGCTGCAGGATGGGCGTGAATTCTGAGCTGTCTTTGACGACAGCGCCTTCAAATCCCACATCACCAAGATCATATCTGCCCCCCTCATAAACAAAAAGAGTCAGAGTCACGGAATCGCCGGCGTCGGAATAACTGATATAAGGTTTTGATATCTCAAAACGGGCGTAACCGCGGTCTTTATAGAATCCTACTATTTTGGCGGTGTCAGCCTCCAGCTTCTCGGCGTTGAATATCTTTTTCTTCTTTAATTCCATCAGGGATTTTATTTTTTTCACCTTAAAGGACTGCACGCCCGGCAGGTTGATACCGCTGATGAGTATTTTCTGGCCCTCTTCTATGTAAAATGTCACGATGGATTTGCCGTTTTTGTCGGGTTTGTCTATGAAATGGCTCACCGATACTTTTGAAAACCCCTCTTCCCTGTAAAGGTTCTGTATCGCGCGGATCTCGTTCATCACATCGCTGACCGAAAAATAATCGCCGCCGGAAAGCGTGATCTTTTCAAGCATCATCCCCGAGGACACTTCCTTGTGGCCCACGAATTTGAATTTTTTGAGCCGGGGTTTCTCTTTCACCTCGAACCTTATCACCGTGCCCGCGGCGCCGGTGCTGATCTCCACCGACACGTCCTCGAATTTATTCATGTCATATATGCGTTTAATGTCGCCCCGCAGCACTTCCTCCGAAAAAATGTCCCCGGCACGGACGGCTATCTCTTTGGTGATCTTTTTGGTTTTAACCGTTTCATTGCCCGATATCTCGACGCGCTCTACAAAATCTTCGGATAGAGCGGTGAGATAACCCGCGAAAACGCACAAAGCCGCCGCTGCAAAGAGCGGCGAAAAAAAGCGCCTCATACTGACTGTATTTTTTCCATATTTCATAAGTAATTATTGTAGCATATAGCCGGCATTAAGAACAACAGCGCGCCCTAAGGCGCTGTGGGAATAGGCGCTGTCGTAAAACAATTCGTTACTGGGGCCGAAACGCCGCGCAATATTAAGCGACTTGCGCGAAAAATGATGTGTGCGCGGCTTCCTTTTTTTTCTGTATCTTTACCACTTCTAATTGCAATTTATATCCAATGCGATAAAGCAGATTTTCAACAGCCGTAAGATTGGAAAAATTACCTTCCTCAATCTTAGAAATATACTGCTGTGTTACATTCAGTTTTTTCGCAAGTTGAGCCTGGGACAGTTTGTGTTTATTGCGATATTCAATAATTTTTTGAACAACCTTCACCTTTTGTTTGGTAAGTTCACAGCGCAATGCCAAGCCTGGATCTTTTTTAATTTTGTCTTTGATGTAGTCATCAACTTTTTTCATTTCGCTCCCCTTTTTTAATTCTTTTTCTTAAATTCTTTCGCTTTTTTTATTTCGTCATTTTTAATTTTCTTTGTTTCGCTATTCGCAATTCTTTTGCCGGGGTCTTTTGGGTTTTTTTCACAAACCCATGTAAAAAAACTATTACTTTTTTATACCAAAAGAAAAAGAGGACTCTTATCTGTCCTTCTTTTCCTATAAATTTTAATTCAAAAATTCCATCACCAAGCGGTGATGTGTGCGGCTTCCTTAATGCCGGACCATTGTTTTCAAGCAATCCTTTCTTAAAATCAAATTTATCCCAACTGCTTTTATCTAAAGCATCAATAAATTCTTCTACCGGTTTCGTTCCACTTTCCGTTTCATAAAAAACACATGTGAATTTTTCCATTCCCCACTTCCTTCGCACACTCACTATGACAATACAACTATTTGATTGTATTGTCAAGCCCTATGTCATTCGCGCAGAGGCGGATCAATAAGAGCCGGCTGCTCCGGGGCGCAAAGAGAGTATTACTACGGGTAAATGCCTCTCAGTCGCACAGCTTCCGCCACCCTTCCGACGCCTATCATGTAAGACGCCAGACGCATGCTGCACTTTTTCTTTTTCATCATGTCCCACACGGCGTCAAAAGCCTCGGACATGATATCCGTCAGCTTGCTGTTTATCTGTTCGTATTTCCAGAAGTTGGACTGGAGGTCCTGTATCCATTCAAAATAAGACACGGTCACACCCCCGGCGTTGGCGAGAATGTCCGGGATCACAACAATATTCCTGTCCTCAAGTATTTTATCCGCGTTCGGTGTCGTCGGGCCGTTGGCGCCCTCAATGACATAGGACGCCTTTATCTTCGCGGCGTTCAAGGATGTTATCTGGCCCTCAAGGGCGGCAGGCACAAGGATATCGCATTTGAGCTCGAGGAGTTCCTCGTTGCTCACAGCGTCGCAGGCCTTATAACCTTTCAGCACGCCGTTCTTGGCTGCATATTTCTGGGCGTCGTCAATATCAATGCCCTTGGAATTGTAAACGCCGCCCGACACGTCGGAAACGGCTATCACGCGGCATCCGAGCTCCGAAACGAGTTTGCTGAAGGCTCCGCCCACATTGCCGAAACCCTGCACCGCCACCGTCATATCATGAGGTTTCTTTCCGATTTTCTCCAGGAGTTTTTTGACAACGATCATGAGCCCCCTGCCGGTGGCCTCCGGACGGCCCTGAGAACCGCCTATGCTCACGGGTTTTCCCGTCACAACGGCCGGCGACGAATAGCCCACATTCATTGAATATGTGTCCATTATCCAGGCCATCACCTGCGGATTCGTATTGACATCCGGCGCGGGAATATCCTTTTCCGGGCCTATTATTATTCCTATCTCCGAGGTGTAGCGCCTGACCATTCTCTCAAGTTCGGATTTTGAAAGTTCGGAAGGTTCACATGTGATACCGCCCTTGGCTCCTCCGTAGGGTATGTTGACAACGGCGCACTTCCATGTCATCCACATGGCGAGGGCCTTCACCTCGTCCAGCGTCACAGCGGGGTGTATGCGTATTCCGCCTTTGGCGGGGCCCCTGTCAAGATTGTGCTGCACTCTGAAGCCCTCAAACATTTTCACCCCGCCTGCGTCCAGCTTGACCGGTATGGAAACAATAAGGCTCCTCTTGCACTCGCTGAGCTTGTTGTATATCCAGGGCTCAAGGCCTATGCTCTCGGCGACAGAAGCGAGCTGCTGTTTAGCGACAAGCCATGGGTTCATAACATCCCCCGTAGATTTACTTTTCATGATTTCCCTCCTTTGAGAATATTCAGAATTTCCGATATTTTATTTTTCAGTTCGCCCCTTTCGACGATCATGTCTATCTGTCCCTTTTCAAGCAGGAATTCCGCCTTTTGAAAACCCTCCGGAAGTTTCTGCCTTATGGTCTGCTCTATCACGCGCGGCCCGGCGAAACCGATGAGCGCCTTAGGCTCGCTCATTATAACATCCCCGAGAAAAGCAAAACTCGCGCTCACACCGCCCGTGGTGGGATTTGTCAGAACGGATATAAAGGGCAGCTTCTCATTCGCGAGTTTCGCCAGGGCCCCGGAAGTTTTGGCCATCTGCATCAGCGAAAGGATACCTTCCTGCATGCGCGCTCCGCCCGATGCTGAGACTATGACAACGGGCAGTTTGTCCCTGACGGCTTTTTCCGTGAGCATCACTATCTTTTCGCCGACGACCGAGCCCATGCTCCCGCCCATAAAAGCGAAATTGAGCGCGCCTATCGCCGCGCTGACGCCGTTTATGGAGCACAATCCGCAGATAAAAGCGTCATTGTCGCCCGTTTTTTTCTGGGCTTCCTTGAGTTTTTTGGCGTATTTTTTAACATCATAGAATTTGAGAGGATCGGTGGGTTTTATATCGGAGAAATATTCCGTAAAACTGCCTTCGTCGGTCAGAAGGTCTATGTATTCTTTTCCTCCTATACGGAAATAACTTCCGCACTTGGAACAGACGTAGGAATTGGCCACGAGCTGCTTCCTGTATGTGATCTCATTGCATGAGGCGCATTTCATCCACAGGCCGTCGTCGGATTTTTTTATGAAAAAGAACATTTCAACTCCTTTACCAGAGCCCAGGGTTTTCTGCCGGCATTGAGCTCTTTCTGCACGGCGCTGCCGACGATGACCCCGTCAACATATTTTTTTATGGCTTTCACATGCTCCGGGCGGGATATGCCGAAACCGCTCATAACAGGAAGGACTGAAGCCTCTGACACTTCCCTGAGCCTGGACGCGATCCCCGCGGGGAGCTTTTCCCTCGCTCCCGTTATGCCCTCAACATTGACATAATAAAGGAATCCGTCGCCGGAGGCGGATATTTCCTTTATCCTTTCTTTCTCCGTCGCCGGAGCGACAAGAGGTATAAAGGCCAGGCCGGACTCGCGGCACAGGAGGGCGAAATCTTTTGAATACGGATACATCATATCCGGCACTATCACCCCGTTTACGCCGCTTCCCACGGCTTCTCTTATAAAATTATCCGCTCCTTTGCGAAGCACAAGATTGCTGTATATCATCAGCACAATGGGCACCGGCACATTTTTACGCTCGGCCTTTACCAGCTCCAGCACCTTTTTGAGGGTGACGCCCTTTTTCAGCGCCATCGTGTAGGCGCCCCTTATGACGGGCCCGTCGGCGAGAGGATCAGAATACGGCACGCCGATTTCTATGATGTCGCATCCGCAGGCGGGGAGTTTTCTTAAGGCTTCCGCGGAAGTCTTCATGTCCGGCACTCCCGCGACAAAAAATATGTTGAGGGCTTTCCCCCGCGCGGCAGCGTTAATCCCGCAGCCTTCAAAAACCGAAAATTTTATGGTATTGGGGACGGTTCCTGATAGTGCCGACGCAATGCGTTTTTGACTTTTCATTTTTTGAAGCTCCGCGCGAGACTTTTCTCTATCGCCATGTCCTTGTCGCCGCGGCCGGAAAGGCACACGCATATGACGGCGTTTTTTTTCGTCTTCGGAGCAAGATGCGAAAGATAAGCCAGAGCGTGAGAAGATTCAAGAGCCGGTATGATGCCCTCAAGTTTTGAGAGGCGCTCAAAAGCTTTGATGGCTTCAGCGTCGGAAACGCTGACATATTCGGCGCGGCCGGTCTGATGGTAGAAACTGTGCTCGGGCCCCACCGACGGATAATCAAGGCCCGCCGCCACGGAATGCGTTTCAAGGATCTGGCCCTCGGCACTCTGCAGAAGATAACTGAATGCGCCGTGCAGCACCCCCGGAGACCCGTAGCATATTGAGGCGGATGTGTTCTCGGGAGATCCTCCCGTGCCGCCTGCTTCAACGCCTATGAATTTGACGGCGTTCTTATAAAAAGGATGAAAAAAACCAATAGAATTGGAACCGCCGCCGACGCAGGCGAGAAGATAATCAGGAAGGCGTTTTTCCTTTTGCATTATCTGTCTTTTTGTCTCATCGCCGATCACGGACTGAAAAAATCTCACCATCAGGGGATAAGGATGCGGCCCGACGCAGGAACCGATAAGGTAATAGGTACCTGAAGGATCGGATATCCAGTCCCTTATGGCCTCGCTGACGGCCTCTTTCAGCGTAGCGTCGCCGTTTGTCACGGGCACGACTTCAGTGCCGAGAAGTTTCATCCGCGCGACATTGACCGCCTGCCTTTCTATGTCAACGCTGCCCATATAGACAACGCATTTCATGCCGAAGAGAGCCGCGGCCGTGGCAACCGCCACGCCGTGCTGGCCGGCTCCGGTCTCGGCTATTATCCTTTTTTTGCCCATGCTCCGTGCGAGAAGTATCTGCCCGAGGGCGTTGTTGATCTTGTGCGAACCCGTGTGATTGAGATCCTCTCTCTTTAGATAAATCCGGCGTCCGTGAAAAGAAGAAAGCCTTCCGGCGTAATAAAGAGGAGTGGGCCTTCCCGAATAATCCGTCAAAAGCTGTGCCAGTTCTTTTTGAAAGGCGGCGCTTTTCGCCTCGCCGTTAAAAGCTTTCTCAAGCTCCCTGAGAGGTTTGTAGAGCGTCTCCGGCACGAACTGTCCGCCGAAAGGCCCGTAAAAAGCTTTTGTGGTAATGGGGACGGTTCCTATTAACGTTGCTATGCGTTTTTGCTTTTTCATTTTTTTACGCCCCGCGCACCGCCCTTATGAAGGCCCTGACTTTTTCAATGTCTTTGCTGCGGGGGCTGTTCTCAACGCCTGATGCCGTGTCCACGGCAAAAGGTTCTACCCCGCTGACGGCTTCGGCGGCATTGTCGGGATCGAGGCCGCCGGCCAGGAACATGGGCAGCCCCATTCCCTTCACTTGTTTCGCTATATCCGCAGAATACCTGATGCCCGTTCCTCCCGGCGTCTCCGGCGAAAAACTGTCAACGAGAAGATAATCCGCGCATTCGGCGTAAGGCAGTGCTTTTTCCACGGAATCTCCGTCGGAAAACCTGAAGGCCTTTATCACTTTCACGCCGAGCTCTTTCACCTCTCTGACAAAGTCAACGCTTTCGTCGCCGTGGAGCTGGTAAAAAGATATGCCCGTTTTCTTTATTATCCTCTTCACATCCTTCAATTCGGGGTTTACCATGACAGCCACGGAGTTGATATAGGAAGGAACCATAGAGACGAGTTTTTTAAGGGCGTTCTCAGAAACCGCCCTTTTGGATCCCGACACAAGATTGAAACCTATGAAATCCACATCCAGCATGGATATGAAATTCACATCCTTCTCGTTCGTCACGCCGCATATTTTGATCATTGTTCTCATTTTTTCATAAAGCCCTTGATCTTCTTCACCACCGAGGAGACATCAATGCCCGATGCCTCTTTCAGTTCATCTATGGCACCGTGGGTTATAAACCTGTCGGGAAGCGCTATCCGCCGCACGCGGGAAAGCAAAGCCGCCGGAAGTTCCTCCAGCACCGCCGAGCCGAAACCTCCGGGGGCGGTGTTTTCCTCAAGCGTTATCAGGAGTTTAGCATTTTCAGCTGCCTCTGTTAATGTTTCCAAATCCAGCGGTTTGGCGAAACGGGCGTTGATAACGCCGCATTTTATTCCCGCTCCCTCAAGCTCCTGCGAGATCAACATCGCCGGGTAGACCATGCTCCCCAGCGCAGCGATGCGTACATCCCCCCCCGGGATAAGGATCTGGGCTTTCCCCTTCTCAATGAATGTGAATTCGCCTCCATAGCTCATCTCTTCCGCTTTGGCGCGCGGATAACGCACGGCGACGGGGCCGCCGTATTTCAGGGCGGAGTAGAGCATATCCGCCAGCTCCCGCACATCTTTCGGCGCGGCGACGGTCATACCCGGGATCAGCCGCAGATATGAAATATCAAAATTACCGTGATGCGTGGGGCCGTCATCACCGACGAGTCCCGCCCTGTCCACGGCGAAAACAACGCTCAGATCCTGCAGACAGACATCGTGTATTATCTGGTCCAAAGCCCTCTGCAGAAAAGTTGAGTAAAGAGCGACAACGGGTTTTATGCCCTGCGAGGCGAGACCCGCCGCGAAAGTGACGGCGTGCTCCTCGGCGATGCCGCAGTCAAAAAAACGGTCCGGAAATTGTTCGGCGAAACGCAGAAGGCCCGTGCCGGCTGGCATGGCCGCGGTTATGGCGGCTATCTTACCGTCTTTCGCGGCGAGGTCGCACAGGACCTCGCCGAAAACATCGGAATAGCTCTTTGATGACGGAGCGATATCGCCGCTCACTTTGTCAAAAGCGCCCAGGCCGTGGAATGAAGCGGGATTCTCCTCGGCGGGTTTGTAGCCCCTGCCTTTCTTCGTTATCACATGGAGAAAAACCGGGCCCTTGAATTTTTTTATCCTACTGAGAAGCGATATGAGCCGGTCAAGATCATGGCCGTCCACGGGGCCGAAGCAGGAAAAACCCATCTCCTCAAAGAACATGCCAGGGAAAAGTATGGTTTTAATGCGGCGGGCTATCCTGAGTATCTCAAGGCCCACGACTTTGAGCCTTTTGAGAAAATTCACGACGGAATCTTCCGTTTTCTTCACGATGCCCAGCGAGAATATCCTTGTCAGCATGCTCCCCACCGCTCCCACGCGCGGCGAGATGAACATATTGTTGTCGTTCAGTATCACAAGTATGTCCTTCCCCGAACATCCGGCGTTGTTGAGGCCCTCATAGGCCAGCCCGCCTGTCAGCGCGCCGTCGCCGATGACCGCTATCACTTTGTTTTTTTCGCCTTTCATGTCGCGCGCGCAGGCCATGCCGTAAGCGGCGGAGATGGAGGTGGACGCATGGCCGACGCCGAAAGCGTCGAAGACGCTCTCCGTCATTTTCGGAAAACCCGATATCCCGCCGAACTGGCGGTTCGTCTCAAAACGCGAGGCGCGGCCCGTCAGTATCTTGTGCGCGTAGGCCTGGTGGCCCACATCAAATATTATTTTATCCTTCGGGCAGTCAAAGACATAATGGAGCGCCGTGATAAGTTCCACCGCGCCCAGGCTTCCGCCGATGTGACCGCCTGTTTTAGAGCAGGTGTCTATTATTTTCTCCCGTATCTCCTCCATGAGCCCCGGCAGAAGATCCCTGCGTATGAGCCGCAGCTCGCGCGGGGAATTTATCATATCAAGGATCGCCATATTCAGAACTCCCTTTCCCTCAGCGCGCCGGACAGTTCTAAAAGAGCCGATGTGTCATAGGGAAGTTTTTCGAGAAAACCTTCCGCCTCGGCGCTTATCTCGTTGACCATCCGCATGGCTTTGGCAAGCGTGTAAAATTTCAGCACCGTCAGCTTATCATTTTTTTCGTCGTTCCGGGATTTTTTATATTTTTTCATGTCGCCCACCCTGTCGAGCATGTCATCCCGCACCTGGAAAGCCATGCCGAGGCGCCGGCCGAAAGACGCGAAACTGCGCGCGTCCTTTTCGGGGGCTCCTGCCGCCGCGGCTCCGGCGCCACACACAGCCGCGAAAAAAGCCGCCGTCTTGTTCAGGTGAATGTACCACAGTGCTTTTTCCGAGCGGGACTTTTTCCCCTCCTGCGCCATATCGGCGGCCTGGCCCGCTATCATACCGGGCGAACCCACGCCGGCGTTTACCATGGCCGCGGCCCCGGGGAAAGAACCGTAAAGTATTTCCAGGCCTCTTGTCAGGAGCGCGTCACCGGCGAGGATAGCGGTTGAGGAACCGAATTTTTTGCACACCGTTTCTTTACCCCTGCGCATATCATCGCCGTCCATTATATCGTCGTGAACGAGCGAATAGGCATGGATGAACTCAATGCCGCAGGCGAAATCAAGGACTTTTTTCTTCATCTCCGGCGGAATATCCTTTTTTACCGCTTTTACAACATCCATAAAAAGCAGGGGCCTTAACCTTTTTCCGCCCGTCTTCATGCAGTAGACCAGCGCCCGGTCAAGGGTTTTCGTGAAGGCACATCCTGCGGGAAGAAGGCTCAGGAGTTTTTTTTCAAGGGCCGCTTTTTCAGAACTCTTCTTCATCAAATTTCTCCGTCGTGACAAGGCCGCTCTTCTTTGAGATTATCTCTATTTTCCTCTTGGCTTCCTCCAGACTTTTTTTCATCTCGGCGGCCTTCTCTATCCCCTCTTCAAAAAGTTTTATTGACTCATCCAGCGGGGCCTCCCCCTTTTCAAGAAGAGCCACGATATCCTCAAGGCGCTTCAGGTCCTTTTCAAAATCTTTTTTGGAAGCGGTTTTCTTTTCGCTCATATTTTCTCCTTTGTCTCCAGCACTTCGCATCCGAGAGCCCCGGCTCCGAGCCGAACAGTTATCCTTTCCCCCGGCTCGGCGTCTGAAAATGTCTTTATCACCCTGCCCCCGGCTTTCTCGGCGATGGCATAACCCCTCGCGAGAGTGCTCAGGGGCGAAAGTATATTCAGCCTCCCTGAGAGTGTTTTGATCTTCTCGCCGCAATCCTCGAACATCCTGCCTTTCGCCGTCAGAAAGCCCTCAAGAGCTATGTCAAAACCCTGCACAAAACGCGACATGAAGAGCGCCGGCTCCCTCAGATAGGGCCTCCTCAGCGCCGCGGCCAGCCTGTCGTCTATGCCCGAGAGCTTTTTGTTCAGGGCGTTTCTCAACCTCTCTGCGGCGCCGTCAACGCTTTTGACGAGTTCCTCTTTCCTGCCCAGCACTATTTCGGCGGCAACCGACGGCGTGGCCGCGCGCACATCGGCGGTGAAATCGGATATCATCCAGTCCACCTCGTGTCCGACCGCCGATATGACGGGGATCTTTGAGGCGAATATCGCCCGGGCCACGATCTCCTCGTTAAAAGCCCAGAGGTCCTCCAGCGATCCGCCGCCGCGGCCGACGATGAGAACATCTATATCGGGAAAATGGCTGTTCATTTCCTCTATGGCCGTGGCTATCTCACGCGGAGCCTGGGCGCCCTGCACCCTGACCGGATTTATCAGAACATGAACATTTGAAAATCTTCTTTTGAGGACGGTCAGAATATCCCTTATTGCCGCGCCCGTGGGAGAGGTTATCACGCCTATTTTCTGCGGCATTGACGGCAGCGGCCGTTTTCTTAATTTGTCAAAGAGGCCCTCTTTCTCGAGCTTTTTTTTGAGTTCCTCAAATTTTTTCTGCAGCTCGCCAACGCCTTTCTCATACATCTCGTCAACCAGTATCTGATAGGAGCCCCGCACGGGATAGAGCGTCACCGTGCCCTTCACCCTGACCTTCAGCCCGTCCTTCGGAACAAATTTGAGAAGCGCGGCCTTGAAACGGTACATCACCCCCGATATCTGTCCGCCGGCGTCTTTGAGCGAAAAATAACAGTGCCCCGAGCTGTATTTTTTGAAATTGGAGAGCTCCCCGTCAAGAACTATGCCCTTGAACTCATTTTCGAGCATAAGCTTGGCGCGGTTGTTCAGCTCCGTCACCGTGTAGATCTTATCTATCGTGTCCATGGCCTGGATTCTAATAAATAATGACGCTTTGTTAAAGATGGAAAAAAAAGGAATGGTGACAGAGGTTGACTTTCGTGACTTGTTGAAAAAGGATAAGGCGGACGCCCTGCTTTTTCTTTTTCTTCTGCAATGCAAGGGGACAGCCGTGAGGGTTTCGCCGTCGGCGGCTCTTAATAATTGAGCATGAAAAGCATTTGACTTTTGAAAAAATATAGCCATAATACCTTTATAGTCAGCTGCTTTTTAAGGAGGGATATCGTGCCATATTTATTAGTGGGTTTGATCGCGGGCGTTCTCAGCGGGATGATAGGGATAGGCGGCGGCATATTCATAGTGCCGGCGCTGGTGTATCTTTTCGGCTATTCCCAGCACATGGCGCAGGGAACCACTCTCGCCATGCTGATCCCCCCTATCGGCATCCTCGCCGCGCTAACCTATTACAAGCAGGGACATGTCAATCTGCCCGTGGCCGGACTTCTTTGTCTGGGATTTGTGCTCGGCGGTTTGATCGGCGCTAAATTCGCCGTCGGGTGTACTGAAATAGTCCTGAGGAAAACCTTCGGTGCCTGCCTCCTGACAATTTCCCTCTACATGATATTCAAGTAATTTTTTGCAAAAAGCCTTTTCACGGCAAAAACACTTTTGCCGCCGAATATAACCGGAATATTTTTGGCGGAGCGTTTCAAACTATCTTCGAATGTCAAACAATTACGCCCAATTGAACAAATCCTCGGGCGGGAATAGCCCATATCTTTTTTATTAGTGGAATTGTAACAAGAACAACAAAAGCAGAAAATATAGAAGATTACACAACAAACGTTTCATAAAATTAATCATCCTTTAATCCGCTATCTTTTTCATCTGATAATACAAATAAGGTGATTTCCGGCCGGCAGAAAAATCTCACGGGCAGAAGATATGTTCCGATGCCTCTGGTCACATACATTAAGCCTTTCTTTTCCCTGATAAATCCTGAAGCATATTTTTTGCCATATATTGAAGGGACCAGCGGTGGTCCTATAAAAGGAATAACGACCTGCCCTCCGTGTGTGTGACCCGCCGCAATAAGATCTATTCTGTATTCATACAACTTCAGGATTTTAAATAAATCAGGGTTGTGCATCATTAACAAACGCACTTCCGTTTTTTTAGCATCCTTCAGTTCCTTTACGATATTCTCATATCCGGACAGAGAATCATCCAGGCCGATTAACCGGAGTATCCCGCCGTCTTTTTCAATAGTCACGCTTTCGTTTCTTAACACCCTTATCCCTGCCTGTTTAAGCCCTTTTGCAACAATCTCTCCGTCGTGGTTGCCCAAAACCGAATAAACCCCGTATTCAGGTTTTATTGTTTTGAGCATTTCTACAATATCAAAAATGTAGCCCTGCTTTCCCGTAATATAATCGCCTGTATTGAGCACAATATCCGGATTCAGCTTGTTGACTTTAGAAATACATTTACTGATATATCCGGCAGAAACAATCTTACTGCGGTGTATATCACCAAATAAGACAATGCGGAAATCCCTGAATTGCGGCGGAAGATTATCTATTTTCAACTCATATTGATTGACTTTGACCCATCGCGGCTCAATTATGAAGGAATATGTAAAAAAGGTAGCTATAATCGCGGCGAGCAACAAAGAATCTCTTTTTAAAATTCTGATATATTTTTTCATAGCGCTATTTTAATTTTCTAAAAATAATTACAGCCAAAATAATCAGCGGAACAAATGTGAGAGCAATAAAAATATTCACGATTGAATTAAACGAATTCATTGAGAATCTGTAATTGATGTCAAAGGCGATTTTAGCAAGGTCGCCTGTCATTCCCGTCTGCCAACTGGAACCGCTGACATAAGTGTTGTAAAAAGCCCTGTCAGATTTTAGTCTAAAAAGAAATCCAAGTCCCTCGATAATAGCATGCCAGCCGATAATTCCGTAAAGAAGCCGTTCAACGCCGGCGAGACCGGATGGAAATTTCTTTTTGAAGAGGCACAAATAAAGACAGACGCCCGCAAGAACGTATTCTCCCAAAATACCCCCTGCCGAGATCAGCCAGTCTTTTGCCGGAGTGAAAGCAAATAGTCCATAAATGAGCGCCACTAAACTCCCCGTGAGAATAACACCCTTATATTTTCTGTAAAAAATAGTAAAACCCGCAATAACAATCAGTAAAAATACACAGAAAGACGGAGTGTAAGACAAACTCATCGCAACACCGCCGGTATCAACCGGATTTACGGCGGGTATAGCGAAATGTCCAAACAGCCACATAAAAACAGTATGTCCCATCTCATGGGCGAAAACCTTGATAAATCTGAACGGAAACCAGATAAGGCGGAATTTCGGCGTGATAAAAAATGAAATAACAAATGCCGTAAGACACCAGACCCATGAGCGGGCAAGGACTTCCGCCCCGGAAAAAGGCGGCTTCATTCTGTCCGCAGTCAGACGCGCCGGCGCTTCTTCGGCACTTGGGCTTTTCTTTCTGAATGACTCCATGCACATACCGCAGTAAAGCGCGCCGTCTTTATTATCATAACCGCACTTAGCGCATTTCATACAATATAGTTTACTTCATTTTTCAGCTTACAGAAAGGTGTGGGGAATGATACATTTTTACTATCACTAATTAATGTGACAGGGTGCTGCCATCATTAATCTTTCTTATATTGCTCTTCCAATTCTTTAATTCTTGACTTTATTTTTACCAGATCTTTTCCTGACAGCCAAGCTTCCCCGTTAGCAATAGGCAAGTCACCCTTCAAACTCCGGTCAACCAAAGAACCGAGGCCCAGTTGTTTCAGGTTGTAAAAGAAATGCACCATCATCTCTTCACTGTTCTCTGAATACATCAGTTTAAGGAAAGCCTGTGCCGCAAAGTCATGAATCCCCATTTTTTCACATCCATACGCGAACTTTTTATAACTGTCTTCGGCCTTGTCCAACTGTAAAAACGGCATGACCTCTGAAACTAAAATCCTCATTTTTTCAAGGACTTCCTTATTACTTCCCTGGTACGCCTCAAAGTAGAAAGGATCTATGTCCCTTATTGTACTGTATAATTCCTCTCTCTCAGATTCACTCCCGTCTTTATCCATCATAAGCATTGAAAATGATTTTTCATAATATGCCAATACGCAAAGAGGAAAGTTTTCAATAACTTCATTGTATATCTCTATCGCCTTACTGTAATCACCCTTATCATGATATTTAACCCCGCGGCTTATACCTGCACCCTGACTGTTCTGAACCGCTTTTAAATAATCCCATAAATAATTAAAATTGGCATGATGCTGCTGGGCCATACCCGGAGCGCCCACAAAAACCCAATTCTTCGCTCTATTTAAATTTCCTTTCAGTGCGTATAGAGAAGCACATGTCATTGGAATGCTCGGGTCGGCGGCAGACATCTCCATATTCGCTAACCAGAAATCCGGATTCCTGACGGTAATGGTTTCAGGATTCAAGACCTTTGTCAGATCCAGATCGCGCAGAACCCTTCCATATTTGATTATCGCTTTATATTGTGCATCCACATTCATAAATACACTTGCGTAATGTCTTACTATACGAGGCATTTCATCTTTAGGCGAAACAATATTGCCCCTATCTGATTTAACAAAATATTTGTAGCAGACTCCGCCGAGAATCGCTATCACTAAAACACCAACAGTAATATAAGTTAGCTTTGCCCTCGCTCCGCATGACGCCGGCTTGTTTTCTTTAGCCGCCTTGGTGGAAAATTCAGGAATATCATCCACTCTTTTCCATTCGTCTGCGCCGTCTTCGCAAAGAAGAAATCCTTCCGGCAGTTTTTTTTCGGATATTAATTTTTGGACTGTTTCTGTTCCCGCTGGGCCGAAAACCTTCGCCCCGGCTTTGATTTTCCACTGTTTACTCATAATAACACCCTCCCGTGGATTGTACCAGTTTTAAAATAAAAGGGGACAGGTCCCTTTTCCCGCGCCCAGAACCCAGCGGGCTTGCCGTAGATCTTGTTTTCCTTTTTATTTATTTCTTCTGCCATATTTTGCTCCTTTTGTTCAGAGCCAGATCCCTAAATATATTTTTTTGAATTATTCCGAGCATGAAACAAAAAGTTAGTAAAAGACAGCTCCTACTGAGGAGCCATCCATATTTTGTGTAGATAGTACCACCTTTCCTCAGATAAATATCGCCTGTCAAAACACCTTCCTCGACCATCGGCATCGTCTTTATTATCCTGCCTACGGGGTCAATGAGCTGTGATAAACCCGACGAAGCCGCCCGGGCAATCCACAAACCAGACTCAACCGCCCTCATAGGGCTCATCGCCGAGTGCTGCAGGTGCTGGGCCCTGCCGTATGACATCGGGTCAAAGTTCGGCACAAGAATAACCTCCGCCCCCTGATTGACGAGTTTACGGGTGCCGTCTTCAAAATCAAGGTCATAACAAATCTGTATTCCAAGCCGTCCTGACGGCGTATCCACAGGTTTCACATCAGACGACGCTTTAACATGGCTCTCAATAATAGGGATTGGATGATGCTTATCATAGCGTCCGAGAATATCACATTTCCCATTTATAACCAGCGCAAAATTCTCTACCGTGGTTTTCTTTTTACGACGGCCTGTAAGCAGCGAACTCTTCTTGAGCGCCTTATCTCCGTGTTCAATCATCGCTCCTATAATCCGCAACTTATTTATGTCTTTCGCAGGCAGACGCATCAGCTCCAGCTCCCGCATCTTAGGCCGCATCGTAATTGCATATTCCGGCCAAACTATGATATCAGCTCCCTGATTTATTGCCTCTGCCTCTTTCTTCATAAGTTTTTTCATATTGAAGGATTCATCCTGTATAACAGCGACTCGTCTGGGCTCACCTATTTTATCCGGAAAATTCAGAACTCGATTATATCCCCACGACCAGAATATAACAGGGAACAGAATTCCCGCTATAATATATTTGATTCCTCTTTTAATGCCGGTGATTATCAATCCCGACGACAAAACAATCATAAATGATATGCCATAAGTCCCCCATACAGAAGCAGTCTGGAGTATAGGATTATTTACCTGTGAAAATCCGAGCCCGGCCCATGTGAATTCAAGAAACCATCTTTCCGAACGGAAATACTCAATGCCCGTCCAGAAAACGGGCGCGGCAATAAGCCAACCGGCGAAGATACCATACTTATCCAGAGTAAGTTTTGTCAGAACCATAGACAATGAAATATAAAGCGCTGGTACACAAATAAGTCCGATAGCCACCGGGCCGAATAGTTTGAAAAACCACATTAGTGTGATCAGATAAAATACAAGACCTGCAAGAGCTCCTATATTTGAAACCTGATGTATGCTTTTAGCTTCATTTACCGCATAAAAAAGAGGAAGCAGAGCAAGCCACGCAAGCGCCCCGAAAGAGACAGGAGGAAAACGCAGACTCAGAAGCACTCCGGACAGGAGAGCTAAAGATAAAAGAGATATGGATTTCTTTAGTTCTTTATTTTTCATTCAGCGCTTACTCTTTGTGTGATAACTGTCATATCGAATTATACCACAAACTTAGCCTAATTAAAAACAAGAAAAAAAAATGGGAAAATATGGTCGAGCGGTTCAAACTATGTTCGAACTTATAGTATAAAAAATTCATTAATTTGTCATTCCGAAGTCCTGAGCGTAGTCGAAGGATGAGGAATCTTATTCATTATTCTTTATATGGCTCGCAAGCTCGCAATACTCATAGGCTCGGCGCCTCCGACTAATCCGTCCGATCATCGTCCGGATTTTCCGGCGCATCAAGTATTTCCCTTATTTTCTTTGATAGAGTGGCCGGGTCAAAAGGTTTCTGGAGAAAGTTTATATTTGTTTTTAATATACCTTTCTCAACGATTGCATTTTCCGTATAGCCTGAAATAAAAAGCGTTTTTATGTCAGGCCGCTCGCGGGTTATTTGTTCAGCTATTTCCTTGCCGTTCAATTTTCCGGGCAATATGACGTCTGTTATCAGCATATGGATTTTATCCTTATAGTTTTTGATATGTCTCTCAGCTTCAGGGCCGGTTGCGGCTAAAAGCGGTTTATACCCGAACCATTCCAGAATCTGCCGGATTGCCTCCCTCACCATGTTCTCATCTTCCACCACTAATATAGTTTCTGTGCCTTTTAGAGATTTTTTGGAAATTTGCTCTTTAACAATCATCTCAGCTTTGGCGTATATCCGGGGGAAATATATTTTGAAAGTTGTTCCGTGCCCCGGTTCGCTATAAACCCGAATATCGCCGCCGCTTTGTTTTACGATTCCATAAACAGTGGATAATCCCAACCCGGAACCCATATCCCCTTTTGTGGTAAAGAACGGCTCAAAAATATGGTCCACAGTTTCTTTTTCCATGCCGGACCCGCTGTCACTGATTGCCAGCATAATATAAGAACCGGGAGTCACGTTAATGTGGTTTTTTATATAATTCACATCTAATGTGACATTCGCGGTTTCAAATGTAAGTTCACCTCCCTTCGGCATAGCCGCCTTGGCGTTAATTGTCAGATTCATAATAATCTGTTCGGCTTGAACCGGGTCAATACGGATATTTCCAAGTTTATCCGCAAGATGGATATTGAGTTCAACGTCTTCGCCAATTATCCGAATCAGCATTTTCGAAATATTCCCTACTAAATCATTCAAATTAAGCACTTCAGGCCGGAGTATCTGTTTACGGCCGAAAGCTAATAATTGCGCGATTAAATCTCTCCCTCTTACTGAAGCCGTTTTGATCTCTTTTAAATTGCTCAGCAGCGCTTTCTCATCTGAAATGGAATAAATACTTAAATCACTTAAGGCTAGAATTGGAGTCAAAAGATTATTAAAATCATGGGCAATGCCGCCGACAAATTGACCGATTGCTTCCATCTTTTGTGATTGCAAAAGCTTATTCTGCAGGTTT
>Ga0180009_10000305_pt1 | contig 68769 bp, 54 predicted proteins | sample OS_PC_MetaG_FD_123537 | JGI IMG/M metagenome (GOLD analysis project Ga0180009, IMG submission 123537) | Groundwater microbial communities from the Aspo Hard Rock Laboratory (HRL) deep subsurface site, Sweden - OS_PC_MetaG | ecosystem: Environmental > Aquatic > Deep subsurface > Groundwater... | reverse complement strand
GGGTATGGTTAGAATTCACAACAGCAGATATTGCTGAAATCATAGATGAAGTTTATCCAACTGATATAGAGAAACCGAATGCAGAAGAATTCAAATACATTGCACAATAAAATAGTTTATAAGCAATAATGGTGTATAACAAGCAAATCAACCCGCCCGCGATATTCAAACGGGGTTGGTGCAGTTCTTAAGTTTTGTGTTTTATAAAAGTTGCTCTTTAAATTAGTTTATGTATTTAAATTAGTTCCGCCTTGCTTGTTACGAAAGTTAAGCAAGGCTACGGTTCTAAACATTTTTTAATAATAAAAAAATATTGTAGTTATGGGCGGCGGGTTACTTGCAACGCCGTTAGGCAACATTTGAGATTCCTTACTATGAATATTTCAAAAGCAAAATTAGGGCTTAGATTATCAATTATACTTGGACTTATTCTACTATTGTTCCCTTCGCTTTTTCAATGGATAACAGATGATACTATTCATCAAATAGGTGATTTTTTGGGATATAAAGTATTGCTGACATTATTACTCATTTTAATTTTATTGCTTGTTTATCAATATTTTATGCACCGCCTTGTTTTATTAGAAAATGTTTCTTACGATTCAACTGCCACAGAAAATGTCAATCAAACTAGTGAAGCCGAACAGAAAAAACTTAGGATAAAATTATTGAGCAATTTGGCAGAAGATGAGAAAAAAACACTCCGAATATTTATAGATGGCAATAAGAAACAAATCAGGGCGACTTATGGTCGTGTCCCGGTTGAATCTTTAATTGCAAACGGTGTCATATTTATTGCTCCCCAATTAAGTGTTGGAGGAACAATTTCTTATTCAATATCCGATTGGGCTTGGGAAATATTACGAGATAATCCAAAGTATTTGGAATAAACTCCAGTATGATTATTTATTTAGCATTATAATACGTTGTGTAACATGCATGTTAGGCATTGCTGTTCTGCGTGGTGGCTTAGCGGCAAGACTACTTGCCAACTTTTAGGACAGAATTTATGAATCCTTACGCATTATATATTAAATGTGACGGCTCAATGAATTACGATTCTAAAAATTCCGGTGGAATTGGTTTTGAAGTTATTTTCCCAGAATCAGTTGGCATGGAAAATATAAGAGAATTCTATGGAAGATATGAAAGGGCAAATATTGAAGGAATAGAAATCGAAGCTTTAACTTCTGGAATTGAGTTTGTAATTGATCTTTATAAAAAAGAAGGAGATAAACTTTCAAATATTAACACTATCATTTTTGTTACGGACAGATATAATTTAAATGATGCTGAAAGAACAAATCCCTATAGAATTCAAGAATGGAGAAAAAATAAATGGTGTAACCACGAAGGAAAAGAAATAAAAAATTATGACATGCTTGACAAACTTGATAAGAAAAGAAGAAAACTTTCTGAAGTAGCTCGGAGCAAAATTTTTATTGAATATAAACCAAGGAAACAAAATAAAGTCGCAGATAAACTTGCTAAGGCTGGGAGAAGATTATCAATTCCTGATGAAAGCATTGCTATTAAAGGGCTAAAAGTTGGCAAAAGAAAATATGACGGAAGTGAGATAGATTATAAATTATTAAAAGAAAATGAAGAAATACTAATTCACATATTTCTTAAATCTCCGTTAAAACAACAATGGGAAATATCATCAGAAATTTGTGAAGGAATGAATCTTGGTAAAAAAATAAGAATATATCTTGATAATAAATTAGCATCAAAACTAAAAAGAAGACATGAATATTTAGTGAGAATAAAAAAGATATACACTCATCATGTTGAAATATTTCGCACAATAAAAGAATTTCACGGCTAACACGGTAGCACCAAGTCAGGGAGTATTCTTTAAAAAAATAGTTATAATTTTATGAATTTTGGTAATACTAAAATGCAAATAATATTTTATTTATTGATATTATTGACAATAATATCAGCAATTATTTATATAAGTAATATTGATGACCTACAATACTCATATTATTTCCTAATTTATTTGGCAATACTTTCACTAATTATTTGGTTATTAAATATTAATACCAATTCATGGCAAAAGGATATCTCATTAAATTTTTTCATGTTATTTATCGGAATATTAGTTGTTGCATTCATGATAGACAGAATAATTGACAAAAATAGTATTCTAGAGAAAAAGAAATATGAAAAAATTGCATTATCTCAATTAAGAATTCCAACACATAAGCATATAACTTTTTTATTTAATTTATATAAATCAACAGCTACAATTAAACCGGAAAGAGAAATCAGTGATGTTAAAGATCTTTTTAGTGATGATTATTTTCTTCAGTTAGCATTTTTAGATTTTTCCCAAAAAGCTCCTGTCTATCCATCAATGGAGTATTATGATTATTGTTTTATGGAATGTAGTAAATTTAAAATAAGTATCAGTAATACTCTTGAAAAATATTCAATTCATTTATCTTCTTATGCTATAGAACTAATAGAAAATATATTCAATTCGCAGTTTTTATCACTTTTGATTGATTTTAAATCAATCCGTGATATGGATAAAAGAGAAGGTTTTAAAAGAGATCAAAATTATTTATCTATAAGCGGGATGAATGATCAAGCAAAAGAATATTCTAAACTAATCATAAATTTAGTTGAAATGATTAACTCTAACCTTGAATATGATAAGAAAATTAAAATTGATATTAATAGTTGGAGTGAGACTACAGCGCCTAAAATTGGTAGCGGTAGAATAAAATAAAGATATAACAAGCAAATGCTAATGAACTGTCTCAGAATAGTTCATTAAAAATATATTAGATGACTTTAGCCTTTTGTTCCATTTCATGGTTGTCACCGTTGCATTGTGAGAGAAGCAATACGGAAAGAGTTAATCGAAGGAAATTAGAAAATAGAATGAAAAAAGAAATAATAAAATCATTAGCCGAGAATTTTGATTCATTCGCAAATAAGACTGAAAACAATATTGAATTTTGGTTTGCGAGAGATCTACAGCACCTGCTCGGTTATACTGAATGGCGGAATTTTATAAAAGTAATAAACAAAGCCAAAACAAGCTGTGAGGCTGCGGGACATAAAATTACAGACCATTTTGTTGACGTTAACAAATTGGTCGAAATTGGTTCGGATACACTACGTGAAATAGATGATATTATGCTTACGCGTTTTGCCTGCTATTTAAGCGCACAAAACGGGGATCCTAAAAAGGAACCTATTGCTTTTGCACAAAATTATTTTGCTGTACAGACAAGAAAATTTGAATTAGTTGAAAAAAGGATAAAAGATTGGGAAAGATTAAATGCGCGTAAAAAACTTTCAGTTTCCGAAAAAGAGCTCTCGGAGTTAATCTTTGAACGTACTGGAAGCGAAAAAGATTTTGGAAAAATTAGAAGTCAGGGTGATAAAGCTTTATTCGGTTTTTCTACATCTGAAATGAAATCACGATTAGGAATTAAATCAAATAAACCTCTCGCTGATTTCTTACCGACCATTACTATTAAAGCCAAAGATTTTGCCGCGGAAATAACAATATTTAATGTAAAAGATAAAAACATAGAGAAAGGCAACAGAATAGCCTGGGAACATATAAGAAACAACAAAAGCGTTAGAAATCTTTTGATAGAGCGTGGAATTATTCCCGAAGATTTACCGGCTGAAGAGGATGTTAAAAAACTAGAGCGGCGCGTAAAATCCGAAAATAAAAAATTGCAGAAAAGCCCTGACAAACTTAAGGATGATTAATCTTCATTATTTTAGATTAGTGAAACATATAAAATCATAGACCTTTGAAAACTTAGTGCCTTAGTGTCTTCGTGGCAAAAAGTTACAGGAAGCAAACTGACTAAGGTACAAAGAGAAAAAACTTATACTAATATGAAAAAAATCGATAAACTAATAATCAACACCCCGTACGAAGAACCTAAAAAATTCTGGAGTTACGAAAGAGAACAGCGCAGTTTCATTTTAAAAGACGGAAGAAGGCCTGCCGGCTATATTATTGCTTCAGAAGGTTCAAAGTCTTTTGACGATCCCGGTATATTTGTACCTATTCCTATTGTAAACGAAATAAGAAAAAGAATTAAAAGATGGAAAGATAACGGTTATCCCGGTGTTACAGGAATAACAAAAAGATTATTGGAACATTGGTACGATGCGGAAGCAAGACAGCATAAAAGATTTTTCTTCTGTCAGCTAGAAGCCATTGAAACATTAATATGGTTAACCGAGGCGCCGGAAAATGAAAAGATAGGTATTGATTTTAATAGTGACGGCGGGGAATTTAAGAGACTTTGTTCAAAGATGGCAACCGGTTCCGGTAAAACAATTGTTATGGCTATGTTAATTTCATGGCAGGTAATTAATAAGGTTACCTATCCGCAAGATACTAGGTTTTCAAAGAATATTTTTATTGTCGCACCAGGTTTAACTGTCAAGAACAGGCTGCAGGTATTAATCCCTTTTGGTGATGATAATTATTACGATCAGTTTAATATTGTTCCAACCGGTTTATTAGAGAAATTGAGACAATCAAAAATTAAGATAAAAAACTGGCATACTCTTCAATGGGATACTGAAGAAAAATTAATAAAAAGAAAAAGTGTTGATAAAAGAGGCGCAAAGAGCGATGAAGCTTATGTACGTGAAGTTTTAGAGGAAATGTCGAATGTAAAAAATATTTTGGTAATAAATGACGAAGCGCATCATGCCTGGCGCATACCCGCTGAATCAAAAGTAAAAGGCGTTTCAAAAGAGGATATAGAAGAAGCTACCAAATGGGTTGGGGGATTGGACCGAATACACAGGGCTCGCGGCATTTTAACTTGTTATGATTTTTCCGCTACTCCTTTCACACCTACCGGAAAAAAGACAAGCGAAGAAGCTTTATTCTCATGGATAGTAAGTGATTTTGGATTGAATGATGCAATTGAATCCGGCTTAGTAAAAACGCCTCGTGTTGTAATTAGAGACGACAGCGTACCGGATGCGAAAACTTATAAATCCAAACTTTATCATATTTATGAGCATGTAAGAGATGAACTAAATATAAAAGCGGAAGAACATGTACCTCTTCCAGATCTTGTTGTAAATGCATATTATTTATTGGGCAAGGACTGGCTTGAAACATATAATGAATGGAAAGAAGCTAAATTCCCTGTTCCGCCTGTTATGATAACTGTTGCGAATAGAACTGAAACGGCGGCTAGAATTAAATTCGCATTGGACAGACGCAAGGTAAGAATAGATGAATTATGTGAGCCGGATAAAACTCTTCATATTGATTCAAGCGTTCTATCAAAAGCAGAGGCTCAGGATGAGGAGCAGGAATTAGAAATAAATTTTGATGAAGCAGAAGAAAATGCTGAACCAAAACTTACAAAAAAACAGCAAGCGGAATTATTAAGACAGCAGGTAGATACAGTAGGTCAAGTTGGAAAACCCGGCGAACAAATAAGAAAGGTTATTAGTGTAGGAATGTTGTCCGAAGGCTGGGATGCAAAAACCGTTACCCATATTATGGGTCTGCGTGCTTTTTCAAGTCAATTATTGTGTGAACAGGTTGTTGGAAGGGGATTACGCAGAACTTCATACGATGTAAATGAAGAAACCGGTTTATTTGAGGCAGAGTACGTTAATATTTTCGGGGTTCCGTTTACTTTCTTACCTCATGAAGAAAATGAAGGCACGCCGCCGCCGCCGCCGAAACCAAAAACTGCTGTAGAACCGGTTAAAGAAAAAGTAAAATATGAAATATCATGGCCTAATGTTTTAAGAATAGATCATGAATATAAAGCCGTACTAAATTTAAAGATCAATGATGTAAAAACACTGCAATTAAATGCTTATGAAGTAGCCACAAGCGCAGAATTAGCCCCGGTGCTTGAAGGTAAACCAAATATAGACCATTTAACGCCTATTGATTTGCAGGAACTTGCTGAAAAGTACAGAATACAAAAAATTATTTTTGAAACCGCACGGGATATTTTTGATAATATGACCCATGAATGGAAGGGGAGCCGTGAAGAATTAATTGGTCAATTGATAAATATTGTAGAAAAGGTTATTAATTCAGATGTTATTCAAATTTCTCCTCCTCTCTTTAATTCAGATGATATGCGAAGAAGATTAATAATAACCTTGAGCATGACTAAAATTGTAAATCATATTTATCGATTTATTCGGCAAAACAATTCGACTAAAATTATTCCTGTTTTTGATAATGAAAGACCAATCAGATCAACCGCCGATATGCGTACTTGGTATACAAGTAAACCATGCGATAAAACAATTAAATCACATATTAATTTTTGCGTCTTTGACAGCACATGGGAATCAAGCGCAGCGTATAACCTAGATAAAAATACAAATGTATATTCCTGGGTCAAAAACGATCATCTTGGTTTTGAAATACCATATATGTTTCAAGGGGTAATACATAAATACATTCCTGACTATATAATTAAATTACAAAACGGATTAAATCTTATCATAGAAGTAAAAGGACAAGAAACACAGCAGGATAAGGTAAAAGGGGATTACCTTAATGACTGGTGTACAGCAATAAATAATCACGGCGGATTCGGAATTTGGAAATGGGATGTCGCTTATAACCCGGATCATATTGAGGAAATAATATCCAAACATATCAACTTTACTTAATAACACTTTTATTTCTTGTTTTCATAAGTACAAATTGGTCTGCTCTACTGTCTTACTTTGTAATTTGTTCTTAAGAGAGTTTTAAATATGGTAGAATCAAGATATTTGGAGAATAGTGCAAAATTTCGTCATATTTAGCTGTTGATTATTATTAACCTATAGGTTAACTTTATGAAAAGAAATTCGATAATATTACCGGAAGAATTTTTAGAAAGTGCTAAAAAGCTATATCCGGAAATTGATGCTGCTAATGTTGAAATAAGGATTGATGAACAAAATTTTGATTCTATCTTTAATTTTTTAATTGAATCTGACAAAAAAGGCAAATTGATAAGAAAAAAGAAATTTGCACGGATTTTAAGAGAAATTCTACTTGGCAATTATGATGATGATTTGTATGGTAAGGAAGAAGTATCCTCAAAAGCAAAGAATGTAACGGCAATGAAGTTTACGGGCAGCAATAACTATCGTATTGGTTGTAAAGAGTTCTTTAATGGAAATAAAAAAGTTGTAATGATTACAGCTTTTCACAAAAAAAGCACAAATGGCAGCAAGAACAGTAAGAAAGAAATTGCTATTTACGAAGCAATTGGGAGTTATGAATATGAGTTTTAAAAATGATAAAATAGTATCACAATTAAAAAAATTAGAAGAATTATTAAGATTTGAAAACGAAGAAGATCGAATTGATGTTAAAGCTTCTTTCATTCAACTTGATATACTAGCTGAAATAAAGAATTTAATGACAGAAAAAAATATTTCTAGAACTGAATTAGCTGAAAAATTAAAGAAATCAAAAAGCTTTGTCTCTCAATTATTTAGCGGCGATAAAGCTCTTAACCTTAAAATGATTGCTCAATTTCAAGAAATATTTGATGCTAAATTTATTCCTTCTTTCAAAGATTATTCTGAATACACTTTAGAGAAACAAATTAGCAAAAAGAATTTCCTTAAATCCAGTAAAGAAGAAGGCTGGGAAAAAATAACTCCAATTATTGATATAAAAACTAAACAAATTATTGGTTGGTTAGAGGCTGCATAATGGAAATTAAAAAATCAGATATAAAATTAGAAAATTTTTCTGTACTCGCTTGCAGTATAACAACAATTCCAACGGATACTAAAGTAAGTAGCGTTGATTTGGTTTCTCATACAATAAACTTGGATTTCGATATTCTTAGAAATGCAAAGAGTAAGAATAAAGTAAAAATATTGCTCGAGATAAACTCTAACAATACTGATAGCCCAAATGCTGGTTATGCCTATTCAATAGTTGCCGAAGCAGAATACCTTATTAAAAATTTGTCTAAAATGAAATCAGACACACAAAACAAACATATTCTTTTTACAGCAGTACCGCTGGCAATTGCAATGGTGCGCAGCCATCTATATAACGGAACATCTAACTTTCGTTATGGCCACTACTTATTGCCATCAATAGATTTACCGGATTTGTTTAATAAAAAATATAATAAAGACAATTAAGGGCCGTGTATTTTTGGCTCTTATTTATTGTTGTTTTTGAAAATAAAATTATATATATCATTAAGCAAATGCGGGATTTCGTGACAGCATCATGTGTCAAAACTAAACATAACGAAATAAAATAAATGAAAAGAGGGGCGGCCCAAATTGGTCGCCTTAAACTTTACACCACCTACGATGTATTCACATTTTCAGTGGTTCAGTACTAAAATATACTCTTGATTTATATAATGCAAGTGAAATATTATGATATTATTACAAGGCTGTTATCTAAGCGCATCTAAAATTGATTACGTTGATTATTCTATTTTGGATACCTGCCGGTAGATACCGGGAATACTGGTATTGAGATAATTTAAAATTTATTGCTTACAGATTATTATACAACAGATTTAATTCAGAAAAATCATTTTAAGTGTTTTTGAAAATTTATTATCTAAAATAATTCGATAAAGGTAAACTCCGCTAGCTAACCTGTTCCCATTCTTTGTATTCCCATTCCAAATAATTTTGTAAGTACCCTGTTCCCAAAATCCATTTATGAGAATATTGATACTTTGGCCAAGCAGATCAAATATTTCAAGTTTCACATCACCTGAAAATGGAATTGAGAATTCAATAACAGTGCTGGGATTAAAAGGATTAGGGTAATTTTGTTTCAGAACAAAATCATTTGGTAGCTCTTCTATTCTTTCAATTGAAGTAATTGATGTAGTATCATTACCAAACATTTCTCCATCTATTATCGCTCCTACTAAAATTTCAGAGATCATTTCACCTTTTAAACTTAGTAGTCCTATATTTTTTAGATATATTCTGTGGTCGTTTGTTAAATCCGGAACCTTCATAAAATCGAGAGTATAATTATAATCTGAGTCGGCAATATTTTCTTTTGCTGTTAATAACCATAAAAAACCATCATTATCAGAGAAAGTATCTCCAACACATGAAGAAAATTTAAAATTAAGAATAGGTTTATCATTTACCCAATGATAAAGACTTCCGTTTGAGTCAAGCATTTCTATTGAAGCAATTTCCTTTGTAACTTCATTTAGGTAAAATTGTTCATACTCTTTGTAATAATATTTTTTCATGTTGGTCATAACTGTGTCACCTACAATTTCATACCTTCTCTTAGTATCAAAAGAGCCTATGTATCCATCATATTTCCATACGTCTCCCACGTGTAAAGGATAATAATAGCTCCATAAGGTATTTTGTCCACATCCTAATAATTCACCAAAGGGCTTGTCTTGAATTATCCCTCCCCAAAATTCCCAACGGGTAAATTTTGAACTGCCATCCGGAGTACTGTAAAATGATGTTAATCCAAAATTTTCTATAATAGTTGCAAGCTGAAGAATTGTATTGTTCGAATCATGCAGATAAAAATCAACGGCGTTAAGTGTATCTCCAAACCCAATAACGGAATATTTTTTCCCAACCGTCCAACTTTGGTTTTCATACCTGGACGGATAAGTTGAACCTGCCGGCAGAGCAAAATCGAATAATAAAGTTTCAGTGCCGTCTATATATTCATATATATTGCCAAAAGAATCCTTTCGTTGGTAAAAATATTCAGCTGGTTTGTTTGAACTATTTGCACCGGCATAAAACTTTATTTCTTTATAAGTTTTACCATTCTGCATTAAAGTGTCTTTTACTATCTCTTTTATAAAAGTATATGCTGTCATTCGTACACCTAGTAGAGTGTCGTCATTTGTTACCAGATAATCCCATAAACTACCTTTAGTAAGCGGATAAAAGTTTACCGAGTCACTATCGTTCTTTTCTTTTAATAATACATCTACTTCATGAAACATTAATAAATTTTTATTTTTGTCAAAATATTTTTCAGTAAAATACTGAGCATATCCTACACTGATATAAACGAAGTGAACTAAAAGTATAATAATCTTTTTCATGAATTTTTGGACACAGTCCCAGTTCCAATTATATAATCGTTTTTATTTTTGTCCGTGCTTTATTAAGGATCACAGTATCTTACCAACAAAGAGAAATAAAATAATTGCGTAATCCATTCTTCATTCCTATCGGCTTCAACTTCATTTTCTGCACTTACTATTTTAGTAAATAGTTATTTTACCGCAAAAGCAGCGCTTTTTTTGTTTGTGAATTATTTATGGACTGTAACCTATAATAATAAATTCCAGATGATACTTTAAAAGAATTATTATTTGTGCCGTCCCAAGAAATTGTATGTCTACCAGGGGCTAATGAACCGGAAACCAGCTCTTTAATTAGCCTGCCATTTGAATCATATATATCTAATTTAATCCACTTCGTTGTTATTAAATCGAATGAAATAATAGTTGAGGGATTAAATGGGTTTGGATAGTTGTTATAAAGGTGAAATTCAGTTGGTAATGAAATTATGTCTTGCTCAATTCCAACAACTTTCGGTATACTTGTTATTGATTTACCATTCTTTCCAATAGCATAAAAATATTTTCCAATAGTGTTTATTCCAATTGGCTCGAAACCATCAGGAACATCTTCAAGGCACCAGTTGTCTCCGGCATTAAATGTCCTGTATAAAAACGTTTTATTTCCACCAGTAATTAATTTTGATACAACCGCAAATCCGTTTTTACTATCCAATTGCAATAGATCTATAAAAAAATTAAAGTAACCATTTATTGAATCTACGCCTTCACATAGAAAAGAATAATCATTATCCCACTTAACTCCATTATCAATTGAAATTGCAAATTCAAAACCTGATGACCATAACGTATCGCCACTTGCCCATGAAATATTATTTTGCAGAATATTTTTGATTGTCCCAATTTGTGTCCAGTTTTCACCCCCATCTATTGTTTTATAAACAAAGGTATCATCAAAATTATCCAAACCATAAGCCCCCAATAACCACCCAACCTCATTGTTCATAAATTTTATACTGCTAAATCTAATTGCTTCAGATATATCTTCTCTTTTACTCCATGTAGCACCACCATCTAGTGTATGAAGAAGAAACCCTTTGCCAAATAAATTTCCTGTTTCAATACTGCCAACTATCCATCCTTCATTTTCATCTATAAAAGATATATCAGCTAGCTTATAAGCTTCGTTAATGTTTGCATCTATACTTATCCAATTTTTACCTCTATTTGTAGTTCTTAATATCAATCCATCTCTCCCAATAATAAATCCTTTTTCATTACTTTTGAAGTAAACTTTCATGAATCTTACTGAGTCTGATGGTGTACTTTGTTTTATCCAATTTTCACCTGAATCGTTTGAATAAAAAATTTCAAAGTCACTGATGATCCATCCACTTGTTGAATCAGGAAAACTAACATCTATCATTTGTTCTTCTATTTTTGTGTCAATTGTTCTCCATTGACAGATTATTTTTTCAGAATTAAAAAGAATTATGATTATGGACAAAAGAAATATCTTTTTCATTTATTTTCACTTTTATTATAATAGTTACAAATAAAAATTTTATTTAATTAAAGTTACTTTTATTATTTGGGATCGTTCTTGAACTTTTAGTTCAACAAAATAAACTCCAGATGGTATTCTTTTTCCGAACTCATTTTTACCTTCCCATGTTAAGGTATAATACCCGGGATGCTGGGATTCGTTTACAAGTAATTTTATTCTGTTTCCTAATACATCGTAAATAGACAGCCTGACAAATTCTTCTTTATCAAGATTATATTTGATGGTTGTACTTGGATTAAAAGGATTTGGATAGTTCTGAAACAAAGTAAATTCATCAGGTAGATGCACTCCTTCTTCAATTCCGACAGTAGTTGTATCACCATATAAAACACCATTAATCACACATCCTAATAATACATCAGAGGCTTGTTCATATTGAGCAGAAATCATTCCAAATTCTTTAGTCCAATATTCTCGACTGACTAATGGAGCAGTTTCACTTAATCTATCCACCGCATAAACAATAACATTTTCCCCAAAGATATTTGTCTCTATTGAATCAGTTATTGTGTTCTGCAATTCACTATTATCATACCAAATCTGAACCCAATGATCATTTACCATAGGATTTAATTTAAAATATGTATAAAGAGAATCAGAAATCATTTCATCATACCTAGCATAAAATCCATCGTCTAACAAGGTTACGTAACTTATTGTTTGTGAATTTTCAATAGTTTTTATGGAAAAAAAAGAAATTCCATTTATTATTTTTATACTATCTAAAACTTCGATTTTTAATACAGAGCTTTGCGAAAAAATTGTTGAATTATAAAACCACTTATTTCCTGGTTCTATTGGAGCAACTGAAGTAATTAATTGTGCATTTAAAAAAGAATTTATTAAAAAAAATATAAGCACAATTGTTATTTTCATCACCTTGCCGGTAAACAAATTAGTTAATCCTTCCTTATATAACTGCCATTTGTTATTATTTTTGACTAAATGATAATTGTCCATTATCTCGCTTCGCAATCAAAGGTTTTCGAATATAGTATGATCTAGTATTGTTTCACCCTAGCCGGGTTATTTAATCAATTACAAATGTTAGAAATAATATTATTAAAAGCATTGGTATAAATACATATTACGGCATTTTTAAAATAATTAAATATAGGCATTTTGGATTTCTGCCTTAGTAAAAAAACTGGTACTTATACTATTGATAAATTCAAATTTATTTAGCTATTATTATCAAATAAATAATTGATTGTGAAATAATATTGATGTTGAAGCCAAATGTTTGAATTGCCTCCGTTTTTAAGCGTAAATAATCCGGTAGTAGTAACCATTATTATCCTCTGTTTCTTAGGTGTGGTAATTTTTATCATATACAAATACTTTTATTTGCCGCTGCAGAAGAAACAGCAAAGAACAAAAAATAATTATATCAAACTAAATAGAGAAATCTCGGAAATACTTCTGGATAAAGATCCGAACCCGGTTTTAAGACTATCTTCTTCCGGGGAAATTATCAGGTTAAATGAAGCGGCTAAATTTGTAATGAATAAAAAGGGGGACATAAAACGTGATATTCTGGATAAAATCAGCCAAAGCGAATATACGGTAAAAGATATAATACATAAGGATATAGAAATAAAAGAAATTATTTCATTTAACGGACAAACTTTTGATGTGGAAATAAAGGGTTTTGGAAAAATAAACGCTCTGCAGATATATATGCATGATATTACAGAAAACTATGAAAATGAAAAAAAACTTAATGAATACCGGCAAAAAGTACAATTGTTGACAAAACAAATCGAAATATCAATTGAAAAAGAAAAAGATAGGATATCAAAAGAACTTCATGATTCGATATGCCAGGAACTTTTACTGATCAAATTAAATTTGAAATCCGTAAAAGATAATAACGGGAAAATTTCTCAGGAAATGATAAATCATATTGAGCAGACAATCGATTTATCCAGAAATTTGGCGTACCGGTTAAAACCTTTTGAATTAGATGATGTTAATCTAATTGACTTTATATATGATTTGTGCGAAAGGATAACAACTCCCGCTAATATAGAATATGAATTTATTCATAATAAAGATTTACCGGATTTAAGCTATGATTTAATTATTAACCTGATTAGAATAATCCAGGAAGTGTTAAATAATATATTAAAATATTCTAACGCTGAAAAATTTGTTATTGATCTATTGTGCAGAAACGAAAAAGTTAATCTATTAATTTCGGATAACGGGAAAGGATTTATTGTTGATACACTACCTGACGGCAGATATAATTCAAAGGGAATGGGGTTAATAAACATTCAGGAAAGAGTAAAGAATTTCGGCGGCAATCTGGATATCGACTCTTCACCGGGAAACGGGGTAACAATAATAATTGAAATACCAATTTTAGGGCATAAAAATGATTAATAAAAAAACAGTTATAATCGCTGAAGACCATACCCTGGTAAGAAAAGGTGTAATGGAATTATTTGAAAAGAATAATGAATTTATTATTGTGGCTGAAGCCGCGAACGGCGATGAACTTATAAAAAAATATTTTGATTATTTCCCCGACATTATTATCAGTGATATAAATATGCCCGTAAAGAACGGTTTACTTGCGGCCAAATTAATAAGAAAAAAAGACCCGAACGCGAAAATACTTTTCCTGTCAATGTACGATGATAAAAAACATATATATAAGGCTTTAAAAGCCGGCGCGATGGGTTTAATAAATAAAAATATTGATGAGGGAATATTATATCTGGCCCTGCGTAAAATAATAAACGGCGAAACGTTTTTCCCTTCGTATCAATCTAAATATGAATTGGCAAAGCTGGTCGATGAAGTAGAAAAAGAAAAGGATTTTTCGATTGAAGATGATGTAATATTCAGCGACAGGGAAAAAGAAGTGCTAAATTATTTAACACTCGGACTTAAAAGTGAGGAAATAGCTTCCAAACTATTTCTAAGTAAAAGAACTGTTGATTTATACAGATCAAGACTGATACAAAAACTAAACTTAAAATCGAGTATTGAATTAATAACATTTGCCAACCAGTATAAAAACGATTTCGGATTAGCTGATAATAAAGAATAGGTACAATTACCTAGTATATCATGTAGTTCTGCCAATGATACCTAGTAGTAATACGTCTAGTTTTCTCTTGTAATTTTAACCAAAGAGGAAACTATGAAAACACGTTTACTAACATTTCTATTTTTACAATTCATTTTAACAGCACAAATTTACCCGCAGGAAATTGGAAAAATAATTGGGAAAGCGGAAGCAAATCAATTATTCGGCGAAGTTCAAAGTTACGTGGAACTGGATTTGAATACGGCTAAAAGTTTATTAAATTCAGCAGGCCAATTTATTATGTTTAGCATTGTAAATGACCGGTTGATAGTTTTGGACGAAAACAGAAATGTTATTTACCCTTTTTTATCTGATGTAATTGTTAATAACACAGATGTTTATCATAAATACAGCGTCTCAAAGTACAGAGAACTTTTAGAAAAGGAACATAATCCTGGTAGTTCAGAGAACGTTAAATTTGAATTAAGAGCGGAAGTATTTTCTATAACTTACGGAGAATCAACACTTGAATTTTCGATGGGATGCCCTCCGAACTGCTAATTACATGTATGTCTAGTATTTACATAAATATATTTTCAATGATTTTCTGGCTGTTACCCCTAAAAAAGCAGTTTAGGGGTAATTTCTTTGTCTTTTTTTTAATATTAGCGGTTTTAGATCCAATAAATTTTGTGAATTATTATTTATTTAAAATAAGTCCTGAATATCTAAAAGTTATTGCTTCCATTTTGTTATTTCTCTTTGTTAATACAACATTTTCAAAAGAAATATTTTATAAAAAATATAATATAATTTCATTATTTATTTTTATCTGTATATGGATTATTTCTCCGCTTATAAATTATACCGTACTTGTAATACACCTGTTTATATTTGGTAAGATCGTCTTTTTATTTATTAATAATCTTTTTAATAGAAAAGTTATAAACATATTTTACATGGTTTTAATTGTTTATGAAATATTGATTTTTAGCAATTTAGCCTTAGTTATTTACGGTACTACCCTAAGTTTAGAATATTATTACCTTACTATAATAGTTATGGCCTCATTTGCAATTTTCTTTTCTTTTTATTCAGCTTCAGATAAAAAAGTAATGATTCCTATTACAAGAATTGTAGAATCCCTCAATTCATAATACAATCCTAAAAAATAGTTTATCCTATTATTCCAACATTCAAAAAATTAAGTAACTATATCATTATAGGTATAAGTACTAATGTTTTTAAACAATGATAATTCTACTTTATTTTCAATCGAATTAAACAATTGAATATTATTAAGGAACATCAAATAACGGAATAAAATTACCAATAATAAAAGTAATCATGGATTATGGCTGTAAATATTCTTTAATGAAAAGAATTAATTTCTTCCCTACAAAAGCATCGATATTTATGGTGCTTTGGCCGTATTAAGGTAGGAATGATTACCGTTTCTTTTAGGTCTTGTCAGGCCAAAGTAATTTTATATATAAAAAATATATTTCAGTAATTATCAGTTATTCTAATTCATGAATAAATTTCCGGTATAGCAAAAACTTACTAAGATATAGGATCAAGTAAGGAATTGTATTTACGACTAAGTTAAGCTTATTTACAAATTAATTCTTAATAAATCATGGTAAATTATGGCAACTAATAGTTTAGTTAGAGAAATTCGAGAGTTGAAGACTCAACTATCATATTCAAAGAATATCGGTTTCTTTTTTGGCGCAGGTTCTTCTTGTGCTTTAGGTATTCCCAATATAGTTCAACTTACTAAAGATATTAAACCTCTATTAGGGAAAGATGAACTTGAAACGTTTAACAAGATTTTTACGGAACTCAAAACTACTATTAAAGATCGAGAAGTAAATATTGAAGATATATTAAATCATCTTAGAAGAATAAGAGAGTTAACAAATGAACAAAAAACTAAAGAATATATTGGAATTAATGGCGAATCTGCAAAAAAAGCCGACATACAAATATGTAAAAAAATATATAAAGTAATTTTAGAAAAAGAAAATATTGCAAATCTAGATTCAACAAAAAAATTTTTCGCTTGGTTAAGTTTATTAAATCGTGAATATTCTAAGGAAATATTTACAACTAATTATGATCTAATAATTGAAAAATCTCTTGAAGCAAATCAAATTCCATATTTTGATGGTTTCGTAGGTTCATTCGAGCCATTCTTTTTACAATCAAGTATTGATCATGAAGTACACAATAAAGATTTAACTAAAAATTGGATACGACTTTGGAAAATTCATGGATCCTTGAGCTGGTTCTGGAAAAAAGACACAAAACTTAACGCTCAAAAGATTATAAGAATCGGAAAGATTGCAGATATTAGTAAATACGAAAATGAATTAGTGATATATCCCTCCAAGGATAAATATGATAGTTCTAGGAAACAACCATTTATAGCATACTTTGATAGGTTGAAAAATTATTTGTCAAATGGTGAGCTTCTTTTCATATTTGTTGGGTATTCTTTTTCAGACCAACATATAAATGATATAATATTTAATTGCCTTCGTGAAAATAACCGCTTATTTGCTATTGTCTTTTTCTATAAAGATGATGAAGTAGAAAGACTTCATAAACTTACATCTTCTTATTTGAATCTAAATGTTTACGGACCTACAAAAGCAATTATTAATGGAGAATTAGTAGAATGGAATTTTGATAAAAACGAATTAAAACCTAGTGAAGAGTTTCAACATTATTGGGATGAATCAAATAATAAAATGTTAATTGGAGATTTTAATAAACTTGTAGATTTTCTTCTAATTAATTCTGGTAAAAAAGAAATTATTGAGAAAACATTATAATGAAAAATGAAATCACATATTTAGGTTCAATTATTAGGGTAGATTCTGAAACAATTGAAGTTGAAGTTTCTAATGATATTCCCTCATCTGCTCCTATAATAAATGGAAGGCTTTATAAAATTGGCCAAATTGGGACATTTGTGAAAATTCCTATTGGTAATATTATGATATATGGAATTGTATCATCTGTTAGTAATACCCCGAGTAAATTAGATGAAAATATTCGTTATGACATAGGCTCTCGTTACCTTTCAGTTCAACTTGTCGGTGAGAAAATTGGTGATGGGGAATTTGAAAAAGGAATTGGAACTTATCCCACTATAAATGATGAAGTCCATTTGGTAACAGAGAAAGACCTTTTTGATATTTATGGAAACAAAGATCTGGGTTCTATTGAATTAGGGAAACATTCTTCGTCAGAGAATCTATCTGTATTTGCGAATCTGCACAAATTAGTTTTGCGCCACAGTGCAATATTAGGTTCAACAGGAAGCGGCAAATCTAATACTACAGTCAGCATTATTAAATCTATTATAAATGGTTATAGTGGTTCTAGAGTTATTCTTGTTGATCCACATGGTGAATATGCAACAGCATTTCCGGATGCAAAAATATTTAAAATTAAAGATCAAACAAATCCATTATTTATCCCTTTTTGGTTAATGACATTTGATGAATTAGCATACTTCCTTGTAGGAGCAAAACCTTCGGACGATCAAAAACCTGAACATAGATTACTTCGTGAATTTATAACAAAATATAAAAAGGAGAATTTTAAGTTAGGTGCGGGAGAAATTAATCCTGATTTTATTACCGCTGATTCGCCAATACCATTTAATATCAGAAAATTATGGTATGAAATGAACTGGTGGCTTAATGCAAGCTTTAACTCTTCGACTAAAAAAGATGAACAAACAAAAGAAGCTGCTGCCACTGAAAGTGAAGGTGATTATGAAAATTTAATTGGAGCAAAATTTACTTCACATTTGTCAACTCCTGCTGCAAGTCAGCCATATAAATCACAGCATCAAGAATTCTATTCATATGAAAAAAAATTACTGAATAGAATTAAAGACAGCAGATTTGATTTTTTATTCAGCCCGGGAGAATACAAAGATGAAAAATCACTAAAAGATTTACACAATTTACTAAATGAATGGATTGGAAGTGATAACAAATTAGCAATATTAGATTTGCATGGAGTACCATTTGAAGTTTTAGACATAACAATAGGATTAATCACTAGATTTGTATATGATAGTATGTTTTGGGGTAGGAATGAATCTTATACTGGAAAAAATCGGTGTTTGCTTTTAGCATTTGAAGAGGCACATACTTATTTGGGTAAAAATGACAATAATAGTTATTCAAAGGTGGCTGTTGAACGAATTTTTAAGGAAGGACGTAAATTTGGTGTCGGATCTTTAGTAATATCTCAGCGTCCTTCTGAAATTTCTGAAACAATATTAGCGCAAGTTGGTACTTTTATAGCTTTAAGACTTACAAATTCAAGTGATCAATCGGTTGTTAAAAACTCAGCCCCTGATAATTTAAATAGCTTAATCAATCTTTTACCTTCTCTTCGCGTTGGGGAAGCTATTATTGTTGGGGAAGCAATTAAAATACCTTCACGAGTTAGAATTGGCTTAAATCATCCACGCCCTACAAGTGCCGATCCGGAACTGGTCAAAGGCTGGTCAGTTAATCACTCACCAAACAATGAAAATTATAAAACTGTTGTAAAAAAATTAAGAGAGCAAAAATTTTAATGGAAAGACAATATGTTGATTCTTCTATGATAGCAACCGTAGGCTATGATTCAAATATTGCAATTTTAGAAGTTGAATTTAAAAATGGCGGTGCAGTATGGCAATATTATGACGTACCAGAAAATATTTATTATGAATTAATGTCTGCAAGTTCAGTTGGGAAATATTTTTATGGAAATATTAAAGGACAATATTCAGAAAACAGAGTTGGATAAAAATGTAAGACAAACAAACCAACATACCTTCAGTTTGCAAGTCCGGTATTGAAGTTAAGACGATTTAGTACAGTTCTTTAGTTATATGATTTATGAATAATGTTCTTCAAATGTAGGTATAGATAGTTAGTTCCGCCACGTGTACAACGAATCCGCCGCGGCGGACTCGGCAGTTGTGACAAATCCGTATTGTTGTTCTGGTCGTAGGGTTAGTTGCATCAATATCATGTTGCTCCAAAAGATAATAATGATATTCGCGAGTCTACTACCTAGCGATGAATTATTAATAATTGTTCTAGGAATATTAATAAATATTGCCGCTGGTTGCGATGTTCAATTTAGAAAATGGATGACAAAATAATAGTTTGCGAAACAAGTCTTCCTTAACAATAAATTAAATAACAAAATAAGGAGGTTTTAAATGTCACTTTATTATGTTAATAAAAATATACAAAGCACCGGTGAACATGAGGTTCATAAGTCAGAATGTATTTATTTGCCGGACATACAAAATAGAATCTATCTTGGCACATTTGATAATTGTAAAGAGGCTGTAAAAAAAGCAAAAGGGTATTATTCAAACGTTGACGGTTGTTACTATTGTTCGAATGAATGCCATAAAAAATGGTAGTTTAGTTTTAACTGTATCACTAGTAATCAGTACGGCCACAAAATAACTTTACTAAATTGATTTTATGAATTGAAATTCTAAAAAGTAATTCTTTGAATTATATTATGAAGGAAATATTTATCTTAATTAATTAGCGAAATAATAAATGAAGGATTGGATGTCAATGTAGTAGGGACTAATATTTCTACTTGTGTATTTGTTGAATAGGAAATTAAAGACGGGACAACATTTTCAGCGGCCGGCAGTAGATATTGTTCAAGCCATCGCGGGGATTATCGTTGAATTTATAAATAAATTCTTCATGCGGATATAAAATTATATGGGTCAATTATGGACATTAAGAAAAAAAATAAATTTGGTGAAAAAAAACAATTTCTTTTCCTAACATTAATATTAACCATACTGATTATCATTGCCGGATACTTTTACTATGATAAAGAAGAAAAAAAAATAAGAGGTCAAAAACAGAATGAACTAAAAGCAATCGCCCAGCTTAAGATAAACCAAATATCCGAATGGTATAAAGATGAACTTATTGATGCTATGGCTATCTCTCACAATAACCTTCTGGTTGAGAGAATAGAAAAATATCTGGAAAACCAAGGAAATGAAAAACCTGAACTCATAAAACTGTTATCTGATATTAAAGAAGAACATAATTATTCCGAAATTCTGCTTACTACCCTTGAAGGTGAACTTCTCAGTTCCACGGGTCAAAAAATTGATGCTGTAAATTCACTCATTAAAAATAAAATTAATCAGGCTGTAAATACAGAATCTATAACAGTTCTGGACTTACACAAAGATTCGTCATATGGTGAGAAAATTCATCTAAGCTTCATTTCACCGGTTGTAAATAAGAAAAATGAACCAATATCCGTACTTGTATTTTTATATGATGCGAAAGAATTCCTCTATCCATTAATTCAATACTGGCCGTTACCGACTCTTTCGTCAGAAACTTTACTTTATAGAGTAGAGTCCGACAGCATCTTATACTTAAACGAACTTAAGTTACAAAAAGATGCAGCTCTCAAGCTTCGTCTTCCTTTGACAAGAAAAGATCTGCCAGCCGTGCAAGGAGCATTAGGATTTACGGGAATTTTCGATGGCAAAGATTATCGTGGAGTAGATGTACTTGCTTATATAAGTCCAATTACAGGAACACCGTGGTTTTTCGTGGCTAAGATTGATAAAAGCGAACTGTTTGAAGGCCTAAATTCCGAGTTACTGGCAATAATAGTTATAACTTTATTTTTAATATTAATTACCGGCACCGGTTTGTCTTTCTTTTATAGTCACCGCCAAAGAAATATTTATAAAGAATTATATCACAAAGAAAAAGAACTCTGGCAGTCACAGGAAAAGTTTAAAGTTACAATTGACAGCTTAGGCGAGGGAGTGATCACAGCTGATACAAACGGAAAGATTCAATATCTTAATAAAATGGCCGAGGATTTAACCGGTTGGAATCATCGTGAAGCAAAGGGAAGAAAGCTTGGTGAGATTTATTCGGTAAAAAATGAAAACACAGGGAAGAAAGAAAATAATATTCTTGACAAAGTTCTTAAGCAAGGCATTGTTAAAGAACTTGCGAACCATACTCTTTTAGTTTCAAAGTCTGGAAAAGAGATTCCGGTTATGGATACCGGCGCTCCAATACATGATAATGGCGGCTCAATAATCGGACTTGTTTTAACATTCCAGGATGAGACAGAAAAACGAAGAAATCTAAAAAACTTGGCAGAAAGTGAAAGACGGTTTCGTTCTTCTCTTGATAATATGATTGAAGGCTGCCAAATACTAGATTTTGACTGGCGTTACTTATACATTAACGATGCGGCGGCAAAACATAATCGAAGACCTAAAGAAGAACTATTAGGTAACAAGTATATGGATATGTGGCCGGGCATTGAGAAAACTGAGGTTTTTACTGTAATTAATAAATGCCTTATAGAACGAGTTGATTATATAATGGAAAACGAATTTATTTTCCCGGATGGCAGCATCGGCTGGTTTGAATTAAAAATTCAACCAATTCCGGACGGAGTATTTATTTTATCCTATGATATAACTTCTCGTAAGCGTGCGGAAAATGAACATAAAAAATTATCACTGGCTATTATTCATAGCCCTGTCAGTGTTGTTATTACCGATATCAAAGGTAATATAGAATACGTAAATCCTAAGTTTTCAGAAACAACCGGATATAGCTTTGATGAAATCATAGGCAGGAACCCGCGCTTTCTTAAGTCGGGCACGCACTCAAATGAATTCTATAAAAATATTTGGGACACAATTCTTTCAGGTAAAGAATGGCAAGGAGAAATTCAAAATAAAAATAAAAATGGAGAACTATATTGGGATTACGTAAAGATCTCTCCGATATTGAATGAAAATGGCAATATAACTCACTTTGTTGAATTAAAAGAGGACATTACTGCAAGAAAAACAATGTTAAATGATTTGATTGCGGCTAAGGAAAAGGCAGAAGAAATAAATAAGTTAAAGTCTCATTTCTTTGCCAATATGAGTCATGAACTGCGGACACCATTTGTCGGCATTATGGGGTATGCAGAATTGCTTTCAGAGACATTAATCAATCCGGAAGATAGAGAAATGGCTCAAGGAATTTTAACCACATCCAAAAGAATGAAAGAAACATTAACTAAAATACTCAGTCTTTCCAAATTTGAATTTAATGGTATTGAAGTGGCAGATAAAGAGATAAATGTAGTTGATATGATAAATAGTGTCTATAAACAGTTTTCTGCGGCAGCTATACAAAAGAAACTTTCGTTTAGTGCAAAAATAAATTTTGAGTCTTTATTTATTGAAACCGATGAATTACTCTTTTCTGAAATTCTAAAAAACCTTGTTAGTAATGCTATTATTTATACTAATGAAGGGACTGTAGAGATACACGCGAATAAACAGATTAAAAATAGTCAGGATATACTAGTTATAAAGGTTGTCGATACTGGGATAGGTATTCCAAAAGATAGACAGGAAATTGTATGGGAAGAATTTAGGCAAGTCAGCGAAGGTTTAACTCGTAGTTTTCAAGGCACTGGTTTAGGTCTTTCAATAGCAAAAAAATATACAGAGTTATTAGGCGGCATTATCTATCTTGAGAGTGAAGAAAATAAAGGGACTGCATTTACTTTTGAACTTCCAATTAAGAATGTTATTAAGAAAGAAAATATTCCTTTGCATATATTAAATGAAAATAAGAATCAGCAAGAAATTCAACCTATTACTAATAACCAGAGAAAGAAAAAAATACTCCATATTGAAGACGATATCTCAACAATAGATGTCTTCAATCGAGCTCTTTCAAAAATCTATGAAATTGAATCGGCTGAGAGTGCAGAAGTTGCTTTATCCAAAATAAAAGGAAACATCTTCGATGTAATATTGATGGATATTAATTTAGGACAGGGAATAAATGGTATTGAATTGACTAAAGAAATCAGAAAGATTCCTAATTGTGCAGGGACTCCCATTATTGCTGTCACGGCTTATGCCAGTGATAAAGATCAAAAAGAATTCCTATCACAAGGGATGAGTCATTACATTGCCAAACCATTTATGATGAAGGAACTCCTTACATTACTTGAGGCTATAATCAGCACAAAGAAAGAATAAATTATCTTTACGTATTTTATAAAACCTCAATTGTTTTCGAAATTTAACTAGATTATATTGGTTCTTTCATCATTTGATTATTAAAAAAAAGTGGTAAGTTTATGTCAGCTGATGAATCAATCAAAAAAAGTTTCTTATATTAAGTCTCAAGAATATTTCCACTTCACCTTAGTTCCCATGTCATTATTTGCGGTTTTCTTTTTTTCAGCTTCTGATAAAAAAGTAATGATTCCAATTACAAGAATTGAAGAATCCCTCAATTCATAATAAAGTCAAAGAAATTAGTTTATTGATTCATATGCAAAAACTTAAGAAATTATTTCATTATAGGTACATTTACTAATGTTTTTAAACAATTGTAAATCTATTTTCATGTGAAATGAAATAAACAATTGTATTATATTTAGTTTTATTAGATTAACTAAAATAATTACCTCAACATATAATTAAAATATTATCAGCACTTGTTGGTACTAATAAATGCTCAGGGATACTTCAACTGTGCAAATCCGGTTATTAGTTTGGTAATTGAATATGTTAGGCTGCTAATAAAACCAAAGATTAATTATTATGAAAATATTTTATACTATCATTCTAACTTATATTTGTATAAGCATTTCCTTTGGAAAACAACCATTTGCTGAAGTTCAATTAAAAGAAGGTCTCCCAAAATTGGGATCAAAAGTTGGCGGATATGAAGCACCTATTCATGGGGAAATAAAATCAAATGGACTTTTTCATTCAATATATTTTGTAAAAGATCTCGCTAAAGAAGAAACTAAATATTATTTGTTAATTTCCTCAAATCCTAAGTCAATAAATACCATAATTGGTTCTATGAAAAAAATGGAACAAGAATTTTATGATTCATTAACAATTACTTTGCAAAACGAAAATGAACAAATGGTTGCTATTGAACTCTATTATAACAAAAGTATAAAAGAATTAAAATATCGCTGGTGTAATTCAAAAGAAAGCAATGATGAGAATCCCGGGGGGTTTCCACAATTAATAAATCCCAAGGTAATGATTGGATCCATTGCGCCTAATTTTAATGTCACTATGCAGAATGGAGATAAAATAAGTCTAACTTCTTTGAAAGGTACATATGTTTATATTGATTTTTGGGGTACTTGGTGTGGCGGGTGCATAATGGAAATACCAAATATTCAAAAACTAAGAGATAGTTATAACTCAAAAGATTTATTCATAATAGGACTTGCAGCATATGACAATGAGGAAAAACTTTCAAAATTCTTGGTTAAAACTCCACTTAATTATCCAACCGCATTGATTGATGAAAATATTGTGAATGAGTACGGAGTTAAAATATTCCCTTCATCATATTTAATTGATAAAAATGGAAAGGTAATAGGTAAAAATATGAGAGGTGAAGATTTAGTGGAACAAGTTAAAACTAGAATCAATAATACCAAATAGCTTAACAATCAAATCTTCCCGCTGCTTCGTCAAACGGGTTTGTAATTGTTCTTTTGTTTTGTGTTTTATAATAGTTACTCTTTATTGTAGTATATGTTATAAAGTTAGTTCCGCCTTGTTTGTTACGAATCCGCCGGGGCGGGTAAGCAAGGCTGCAAGTTCTAAAAATTTTTAACTTGCCTACCGGAAGGTAGGTAATAAAAAAAAAATGTAATTCTGGGCGGCGGGTTATTTGCAAGGTCGTTAGGCTCTAAAATTAGGAGAATTATATTAATGAAAAATATTGTAAAAAGTATTCCAATTATTGGCTCAGTTGCTAAATTATTGTATCGAAAGCTTATAAACCCTACCAAAGCCTTTACAACTTCTAAAAACTATTGGGTTGAACGTTATGCTAATGACGGAAATTCTGGTAATGGTTCTTATGGTAAATATGCTGAGTATAAATCTGAAGTAATAAACAAATTTGTTAAAAAAGAAGGTATTAAAACTATTATTGAATATGGAAGTGGAGATGGTAATCAACTTAAATTATCAGATTATCCAAAATATACTGGATTTGATGTAAGTCCAATTGCTATTTCACAGTGTAGAAAGTTATTTGCAAATGATAACTCAAAGACTTTTAAACTGATTGAAGAATACGAAGGCGAAAAGGCACAACTTACGCTATCATTGGAGGTAATATTCCACCTAGTAGAAGATGAGATATTCTTAGAACATATGAATAAGTTGTTTGAATCATCAGAAATGTTTGTAATAATATTTTCTTCAAACACTGATAAAATATCAAATGATCCTCATGTAAGGCATCGTAATTTCTCAGCATGGATTAATGAAAATAGACCAAATTGGAATCTTTATGAAAGAATACCCAATAAGTATCCTTATAATGAAGAAACTGGTGAAGGTGGATTTTCTGATTTTTATATTTATAAGCTAGGAGCCTAACAAGCAAATCAACGTGCCCTCTTAGTAAAGCTGGGCAGTTGATGTTCTTAAGTATTGTGAAAAAGTAAGTAAGCTTTTAATATAGAAGTAAATAAATAATTAGTTCCGCACCGCTTGTCAGCAACCTGCCTGCCAGCAGGCAGTTTTAAGCTGTGCTACAAATTCTCGGCATTTGTGACAAAGCCGCAATGTAGCCCACCTACGCAAACAACATGCTTCGGTGGATAAATTCTGGGCGGCTGGTTATTTGTATCGCCGTTATACTTTTGAAAATAAATAATCTTTATTATGTATAAATATTTATCAATATTATTATCGTTGACTTTCTTATTGGGTTGTACTGAAAACTCAAATGAGCCAAATCTTAATTCGTCAATTGAAGATGTCCCCCAAAAAAAAATTGTATGGACTTCATTAGCTAATACACCATGGCCAATGTATCACCACGATCCTCAATTAACTGGAAGAAGTGAATATGCAGGTCCAAAAAATGGATTAATAGAATCAATTAAATTTGAAAACTGTCGAATGACAATGAGTGGTATATCAATTGGGTACAATAACACAGCTTACTTACCATCAGGCGATATCTCTGAAACATTTTTTGCATTTGATTTCAGCGGAAATATAAAATGGGAGAGTCAAACATCAAGTACTTCAACAGCACTTATAACTTCAGACAGTTTGATAATACTTCCAACCATTTATAATTCACTAACTACATATTCACTTTCAGGGGATACTGTTTGGAATTCTAAAATAAATATTATGAATAATTTGGGAATGAATATTGACAGATTAGGTAACGTCTATTTAATTGATGCCGAAAATTGGGGGGATACTCATGGTAGCCTAAAATCATTTGATAAGAACGGCAATCTATTATGGACTTTCTTTGATGAACGAATCAATACAAGTGACGCAGTCCCATCATTTTCACCAGACGGAAGCACAATATATCTTCAAGGTTCTACAGTTTCATTATTGGCTGTAGATATTGCTTCAAAAACTGTTAAGTGGACTTTCGGAAATAAAAGATTATCATCTGCACCAGTTGTTGATAATGAAGGTAATATTTACATACTCCCTGGTGAATCTGGCTCAATTAATTATGTGATATATTCTTTAGATGAAGCAGGGGTGATCAACTGGGAATTTGCATCAAAAACATCAGGGCTTTTTGATAATATCGAGCCAACTATTGATTGGAATGGAAATATTTATTTTGGTTGTGATACACTTTATTCTTTTACAAATAGCGGGAAACTAAGGTGGGCAAAAGAATTGGAAGGAAATATTTCTTCTGCGTTAGTCTGTGACAAAGATAATGACATTTATTTTAGTATTTCGCCAGATAATATTTATTCATTTCATTCAGATGGGGAAATAAAGTGGATAATTAAAGATCTACCATTTAGAACGGTTGGTTCATGTCCGGCAATAACAAATGATGGAAAATTATTATTCCCATCATGGCGGAACAATCAAATATCGTTGTCGATCGTAAAATAGTAATTATTCTAATTCATTAATTATAAAGTTTCTTGCAAAAGTATAACAAGCAAATCTACCCGCCCGCTTCGTCAAGCGGGGAAGTTGCAGTTCTTAATTGTTGTGTTTTATTAAAGTTGGCTTTTAAATTAGTATTAAATAAATAATTAGTTCCGCTACGTTTACAATGAAAGTTAAACGTGGCTACAATCCGCCGCCGCTGACTCGGCAGTTGTGGTCAACCGGCTAAGTAATACTGGGCGGTGGTTATTTCAAATGCCGTTATGTGCTTTTCATAAATATGAGGTAAACATATTATGCTTTATAGCAAAAAAAGTATAATAATAGTTTTATTTATTATCACCCTTTTAATTCCAACAATAACTTATTCGCAATTGATTAAACATTTTGGTATAAAAAGCGGGATATCAAATTCATGGCAAACATATGAAGCATGGGAATATGGTGAAACGAAGAATAGTGGTAATAAAATGGGGCCCAATTTTAGTGTGTATGCAGATTGGCTAGATAACTCTTTTTTCAGTTTTATAACCGAAATAAATTATAGTTCAAAGGGTATGAAAGCTCCATATTTAACAGGATATATAATAGAAGAAGAAAAACTTAATTACTTATCTTTTGCAATTCTTCCAAATGTTTATACAAATTTAGGAAATATAAAAATTTATGCCTTAGTCGGGCCAAGAATAGAATTTTTAGTTAGTAGTTCAATAAATACCAATGCCCCCATCTATATTCATAATGAAATAATAAATGAGTTTAACAAATATGAAAAAACTTCTTATGGTTTGTTAATCGGAATAGGTTTTAAGTTAAATAATATATTCCCAGTTATAATTGGAATCGAAGCACGTTATAATAAAGATTTATCAAATTTATATGAAGTTTCTTATTTGAAAATAAAAAACAATTCAATTGATTTGCTATTAACGGCAGAAATATAAAACGCACCTAGCAAGAAAATCAAACCGCCCGCATCATCAAGCGGGGTAGTTACTTTTCTTTAGTTTTGTGCTTTATTAAAGCTGGCTTTTAATATTGTATTAAATAATGATTCGGTGGATAAATTCCGGGCGGTGGGTTATTTGCAACGCCGTTACATGGTTTGGAAAAAATAATGAATTCAAAAACCTTAATATTATTTTTGTTGTTTAGTTTAACTATTTTAGCACAACAAAATTCAGATAATTACCTTCCGTTGGAATTCGAAAATTATTGGGAATTAAGATATAACGATACATCGACAAATATTAGTGATATAAAAATTACAGTTTTGGATTCCTTGCTAATAAATAACAATATATATTTTGTGTTAGACAATTTTATCCCTTCTCCAGTATATCAAGACTATGATACCATTCGAATTGACGAAGATGGCAATATCCACAAATTATTTCTTGGGAGCGATATTCTATGGTTTAATTTCCCTACGCAAGAAAGTAAGGTAGATACAATTAAATTTAATCCGCCTTATTCAGACTACAGTTATGTATGCTCATATTCGTTAAATAATAATGTAATAACTTCAACCGGTGAATATACAAATGCATTAAAAATATCAATACAAATTGATTTTGCTGTTTCCCAATTTAAAAGAATCTATTTAGTTAAAAATGTTGGCATAGTTGCTACAAGTGAATTTGGTGAAGGAACAGAAGGATATGACTACAATTTGTATGCAGCTAATGTTAACGGGAGTTTAATTACTGATATTTCAGAGGAAAACTATCTTCCAAGTAATTATGAATTAAAACAGAATTATCCTAACCCATTTAATCCTAGTACAATTATAAATTTTTATTTACCTATTTCAGGATACGCAGAATTAATAATTTATAATAGTATTGGAGAGATTATAAGTAAACCAATATCGAGATACTTACGTGCTGGTGAACATTCATATTATTATGAAAATAACAAATTATCATCGGGAATATATTTTTGTCGATTAATAACTTCAAATATTAATCTAACAAAGAAAATGACACTAATTCGTTAAACCGTATAACAAACAAATCAAGCCTACGGCTTCTTCGAACAGCCGTATTGATTTTCTAAAAGAAGTACAAAAAGGAAGTGAACTTTTAACATTGTACAAAATAAATAATTAATAACGCCACGTTTTTACGGCAAGTTATACGTAACGCCGTTATATTGCTTAATAAAAATCGTATATGAATACTGAAGAAATATTAAAAAGCGAAACAGTAAAATATTGGACAAGACTTGCAGCATTCCTAATTGATTTACTTGTAATGTATGGGATTACTTATTCAATCGTAACAATTGCTTCAATAATACCCTATTATTTGCCTCCATTAAAATTGTTTATTTTTATAGCAATTCCATACAGTACGATATTTATTTTTATTATGGGTTCTACACCGGGTAAAATAATTGCTAAAATAAAAATAGTAAGCTTTACTAATAATGATCCGACTATAATATCTATTCTAATTCGTGAATTATTTGGAAAGATAATTATTGGTTTTCTTCCTCCATTAGTATTAAGTAGTCTGTTATTCCCAAATTATTGGTTCTATTATTTATGGACAGTTCTTATTTATCAATTGATTTTATTCATATATATTCTTTTTAGAAAATCAACTTTGTACGACTCTATTGCTAAGACAAAAATTATTAGAATAGAGAAAAAGGATTCAAAAATATTTAAGACAGTAAGTTTTGTGTTTATTATTACGTCCTTTGTTATTCTAACGAGGGTTTCTAATTATGGCAACATGAATAATTTCATTCCCAAACACAGCGAAGCAGCACTTACGCCCTATGTAAAATTTATTGATGATAATAAAACTAATCCAAAAGATTATATACTAAATCTATTTGACAAATATGATTTAGTTGTCTTATGTGAAAGATTTCACCCAGAAATGACACAATGGGATTTAATTTATCAAATTGTAAGTGATTCCATTTTTACAAATAAAGTTGGCAATATTTTCACTGAATATGGTGCAATAAATTTACAAGAAAAATTAGATCAACTAATGGAGGATCCGAATTTATCCGAAGATGAGGTTGAAGAAAATATTATTTATATAATGAGAAACTTGGGGATTTGGGGATCTTGGTCAAACACAAATTTTTATTTATATCTTAAAAAGCTTTATACTTATAATAAACGTCTCCCAATTTCTAAGAAAATTCATCATTACTTTGCTGATGTTCCAATAGATTGGAATGATATGACACCTGACAAATATAATATATTTCGAAAGCGTTATTTAAATAACAGAGATCACGAAATGGCTTTAAATATTATAAATGGATTTAATAAAATTAAAAAAAGTGATAGTAAAAGAAAAAAGGCACTCGTGATAATGAATTACAGACACGCATTTAAATTTAATAAAGGTGAGGAAAATACCGCAGCCTTTCTTTTTAAAGAATATCCATCGACTACAGCTAATGTATTACTCAATACGGTAATATTTGATTGGAATTTTATTAATAGACGGCCAATTCAGAATGGTATATGGGATGAAGCGTTTGAGAAAAAAGGTAATATAAACATTGGATTTAATTTTGAACAATCTCCATTTGGTGACGATGCTTTTGATCTTTTCCCAAAAAGCAGATGGAAGAAACTGAAATATAAAGACGTATTTACTGGTTTCGTTTTTTATAAACCATTGAATGAACATTTTATACAAACTGGAATTCCAAACATGTACGATGATTTTCTAGATGAAGAGATGAGAAGAGATAAATGTATTGACGTAAATGATTCTAAAAGCTATGATGATGCAAAAGCAGTATATATAAATAATAGTTTTAAAAAAGGCATGGAATATTATTCAATTGTTGATAGTCTATTTAATTTAATTATCCTTTTAACCGTTTTAGTTCTTGGTCTGCCAACATTTACCTATTTAAGTATCAAAAATTATAAAAATGATAATTAAAAAAGTATTTTTGGCGCAATATAACAATCAAATCTTCCCGCCGCTTCGTCAAACGGGTTTGTAATTGTTCTTTAGTTTTGTGTTTTATAATAGTAGCTCTTTAAAGTAGTATATGGTATAAAGTTAGTTCAGCCTTGATTGTCACGAATCCGCCGCGGCGGTCAAGCAAGACTGCAAGTTCTAAAAATTTTTAACTTGACTACAGGCAGGTAGGTAATAAAAAAATATACCAGTCCATCTACGCAAACATCATGCTTCGGTGGATAAATTCCGGGCGGCGGGTTATTTGCAACGCATTTATACTTTTTTTTACATTTGATGGAAAAAATAGATAATACGGTATTTATGAATATCCATAGATCAATAATAATTATTTTCATAATACTTGCCATTCTTCTACCATCATGTGACAAATCAATTGACCCCAAGCCGCCAAAAAGTATCAGAGATTATACATGGACAATTGATACCTTAGAATTACCAGATCCATTTCAAAACTTGATGAGTTCAATGTATGCTGCAAATGAAAATGATATTTATCTAGTTGGACATAATAGTACTGGGGATTTCAATGGAGGTATGTGGAATTATAATGGAGAAGAATGGGCTACAGTTAAGGTAAGAGAACAAGTGGGGGCATACGGAACTTTAAATGCAGTTCATGGTTCAGCTCCAAATAATATATGGGCTGTTGGTGGGTCTTTTGAATATGCAACAATTTTACAATATAATGGGATAAAATGGAAAAAGCATTTGGCAGAAACATCAGATGGAATATATGGTACACCACTATCAAAAAATAATGTTTATTCAGTATATGTAGAAAGTGAAACAGCAATATGGGCATGTGATAATGGAGGACTTGTCTATCATTACGATGGTAATAATTGGGAAATTGATACTATTAAAGTCGTTGCATTAGATAGTTTAGATGTTTTTCAATTGTATAATATTGTTAAATACAATGACGAAATATTTGTTACAGGAGTAAAACGTCAATCCAATGAAGGATGGGGAGAATTATTTTTACTCAAGAAGAACGGATCGATTTGGGAAATCGAAGAAAGCTCGGATTATGGAATCGGTGATCCCAAGTTTGATGTTCGCTTATTTGTATCGCAAACAAATAATTTTTATTCCTTAGGAACCGGTGGGATTTACTTAAGATTAAATAAGCAATGGAAAAACATATTTTCAATTGAGAGTTCAATAAACGATATCAGTGTAGAAAGTGAAAATAATATTTTAGCTGTTGGGAGCTTTGGAAAAGTATTCCATTATAATGGCAATGATTGGTATCAAATAACTGAACTTGAACAATTCTCAGAGATATATGTAGATGTTCAATTATTCACAAAATCAGATGAAGCAATAATTGTTGGCTGGCTACTAGATGGCTATCCTCAAAAAACAATTGTTGCCCATGGGAAATAATATTTTATTATTCCTATATTCACAAAAAGTATAACATCTTTAATAAGTAAAGAGTCCCGACAAAAGGCGCCGGGCAAGTAAGATAAAAATGGAATAACTATTTCGATAATTCGGGACGAAAAACAAGTTATAACAAATTTGGTAGTTCAAAAGACAATCAAATTTAGCGGTTGTGTTTTAACATAATTCATCGATATAAGTTCAAAATGAAACTAATAAATAAAATAATATTATTAATAATCTTGGTCACTTCTTCAATTAATGCCCAAGATTATATTTCGCTTGATTTAGGTTTGACCGGAAATTATCATACATATTTTAGATCTATAAATTCTTATACATTCGCAACTGAATTAAAACTTGGCGGCGGATATTCAGATTCTATATTTGAATGGAACTTATTTATAAGTTATTGGGATGATTTAATAAGAGACGACAGTATAGTACAAGATGGTAAATTATATACATATTCAAATTATACTATTGGTTATAGGATAAATTTATTTCCAAAAGAAATGTTGATCCCGTCATATTTGGGTTTAGGAATTTCTTTACATCATGTCCCAATGGTAAATTTGGTTAAAAGATGGACGTTAGATTATGACCCAAATGATGATACATCAAGAGAGTTCTTTACTATAGATGCAGCGATTGGATTTTATTGGCCTTTGGCAAAATCATTTAGAATAAGAGGTGAAATAGTTGCAAATATTCCATTTGTGAAGATTGATTTAATCCCAGATAATGGATTAAATGGTGCAATAAAAATTGGTATTGATTATTATTTATGAACGCATAACAACTTTAATAAGTAAAGAATAAAGAATAAAATAGAATAACTGTTTTGATTAATCGGGATGTATAATAAAATGAATCAAATTATATAATAACTTAAACAATTATTTCATTATAGGTACATTTACTAATGCTGTTAAAGTGGAGTATTTCTATTTTCATAGAAACGAAATTATACAAAGTACCTGTAAGATTTAGTTAATCTGGAATAATCTATCGGAATATTAAGAAAACACTATAACTAAAGCCTGTTATGGGGTCGGTAGATGTTTTGAAATTAAAGTTAATAAATAATTAGTTCCGTACTGCTCCGCAGTGATTGTGCCTCAGGCTATTTGTAACGACGTTATTTGCTAAGAAGGGAAAAATGAAATTATTTATATTTTGTATTCTAATCTCCTCCTTCACTTTTGCTCAATGGCAAAAAGTGGATTTAGATGTTGGTACTTCGAATTCAATGATAAAATATAATAATAATTTATTTGTCGGTGGCAAATACAAAGGATTTTATATTTCAAAAGATAACGGTATTAGTTGGGAGTTGTCAAATAGCGGGATAAATTCTAATTCATTTGAAGCATATTCTTTTTTAGTACAAGAAAGTTTATATGCATGCACAAATTCAGGAATTTACTTATTTGAGGTAGAAAAAGAAAACTGGAAACAGTTAAATGAATTTTCATCTGATGCTTTGTATATAAATGGTGATAACATCATATTAGGTTTAAATCCAAGCGGATTGATTTATTCTGTTGATAATGGAATATCATGGCACTATGACAACGAAAATTTATTTTTGGATTCTAAATCAATAATTCGCTATAAAGATTACATATTGGCGGGAAGTACAAGTGGTTTATATAAGTCATTAGATAGCGGAAAGACTTGGGAAAATGTTAATAGCGGGTCATTTCTTAAATTATATAATTATGAGGGTAAATTATATTCTTCTCAACATCAAAATTTATTCCAATCATTTGACGATGGTGTTACATGGGAAAGTTTATTTTTATCATATTATTTTTCAAACGATTTTGTTATTTATGACGATGTTTTTTTAGCAAGCAATTATAAAAAGGGAATTTTATGTAAAAGAGAAATTATGCCAAGATGGAGAGAGGCTAATTGGGGTTTGGATATAAATAGTTCTAGATTTTTATTTATTGATGAAACATTAATATACACGTCAAATGATAACGGTTTATGGCAAAGACCTTTGAACGATTTCCAATTACCCGAACTAGAAATAAAAGATAATTATAATTTTGAAGCAATTGCCGGAGAGCATTTTAGTTCTGCACTTTACCTGGGAAATCATGGATATGATACTGCCTTTGTATCAAATATAGTCTCAAGTAATGATTTAATAAAAATAAAGTATGAATCTCTTATAATCCCACCAGATTGGTCTAAATATACAAGTATTGATTTTTTTGCGGAAGATATTGGAGAAACAAAAACAACAATTACAATTAATACTAATACAAAAAAAAGAGTTTATAAAATTGATGTTGTTATTTCAGTGATTCCGGCTGAATTCTATCTAAAACAGAATTATCCTAATCCTTTCAATCCATTTACTATTATCGAATATTCTATACCAAAATCAGACCATGTAAGGTTGCTAGTTTATAATTCAGCTGGTCAGGTTATAAAAACCTTAGTTGATAAAAAACAAATTGGAGGAAAACATCAAGTTAGTTTTTCATCAGATGGAATAGCTTCGGGTGTATACTATTATCAGTTATTGGTAAATAATATCAAAGAAACAAAAAAAATGGTTTTAATAAAATGAAAATTATATCTAAAAATGCCCTTTTATCATTCTTATTTTTAACAAACATAATTCTTTCTCAGAACAGATGGGAATTTGTCAATCCAAAACCCACGGGTTTTGATTTGCACAGTATAAAAATTGATTCTGAGCAAAATGTTTGGCTTGTAGGTGAATATGGCACAATACTAAAATCTAACGATAATTGTGAATCTTGGAAACCTATTACTTTAAATTATACTGATAATTTGTATGATTTATCAATTGTAAATGAAAAGATATGGATTGTTGGTCAAAATGGGAGAATATTGTTTTCGAATGATCAAGGTTTAACCTGGGATCAGCAAATATCCAATACAAATAAATCCCTATTAAAAATTCAATTTATAGATGAAATTCATGGTTGGATTATCGCAAGCGATAGTTTGGTGCTGAGAACTATCGATGGAGGAAACAATTGGCTGCAAACATTTATTAGTAATAAATGGAGCCAAAATGATATAATGTTTTTAAACAAAGATATTGGATTTCTTCTAACAGGTTATTTTAACGAACCAAATCTTGATATTGAACCATGGACTGCCGGTGCCTTATTTAAAACAATTGACGGCGGATTAAGTTGGGATAAACTTGAAAGCGGCAGCACAAAATATTCATCAATTTATTTCTTAAATGATAAAATTGGATTTATGTCAATTCATAATAATGAATTGGGCAGAATGTTTTTGAAAACAACAGATTCTGGATTTAGCTGGGATACATTATCATATTCTTCCGTATTTGAAAAAATGTATTTTACCGATGAACAGAATGGAATTGCTATTGGCGGCAGTTCATTTACAAAGACTATTGACGGCGGTATAAATTGGGAAACGAAAACTGATATAAAAACTCCATCACTTGAAAGCCGGTTAACCGGACTTGTCTTAAAAAATTCAAATATATTACTTGTAGGTACTGAAGGAAATATCTTAAGAAGTACGGACCTAGGTGAAAATTGGTCTCAGTTAAATTCTTCGATCAATTTTTATTATGCTTCTCTTAGAGGCATAATTTTTAATAATGAAAGTGTAGGATATATCTACGGGGGGGAATACCTGGAGTCTTCCGAATCGGAATCTATCTTATTAAAAACAGAAGACAAAGGAAGTTCGTGGAATCGATTAAACTCACCAAATACAGATGCAATTTCTTTATTGAAAACCCATGATAATATATTGTGGGCTTCAAGCGGTACCAGACTTTTTAGATCTGATAATGATGGCGAAACTTGGGCTGATATAATTGATATATCAAATAACGGCGACTGGCTTATCAGGCAAATAGAAATCGTTGATAGTAAAAAAATAATATTTCTGGGCGGAAGAAGAATCTATACTTCTAATGATGGAGGAAATTCATGGACGTATACAAATGAATTCGGAGTTCAATTCTTAAAACAAATTGTATTAATTACAGACAATAAATGGATATTATTAGGCCATACTGCTGCGACGGAACCCAACTATATTACAACCGATGGCGGGGCCGTATGGACTGAACTTAATTATAGTTTTACCTCAATGCAGTTTATAAATGAAAATATTGGATACGCAATATACGGTGGTTTATATAAAACAATTGACAGCGGTAATTCGTGGGAAATGATAAATGAATCTGTTAATGATATTGCATTCTGGACATCAAAATTATTTTTTTACGATGAAACAGTAGGATGGTTGAATAGCTCTGACTATTTATATTATACTAAGGATGGCGGATTATCCTGGGTAAAAGAATATGGAATTAAGGACATTCTTAATTGGAGTGGTCCGGCCTTAAGTATAAAAAGTGAAACAGAAGCCTGGGCTGTGGGATCAAACGGACATATTTTAAAACTTACATCCAATGGTGTGTCCGGTAGTTATTCATTTAGCTACGATTTGCCTGAACAAATAATTTTATATCAAAATTATCCCAATCCGTTTAATCCAAGTACTTCAATTCAATTTTCTATTTCACATTACGGTAAAGTGACGCTGAAAGTCTACGATGTTTTAGGTAAAGAAATTTCTGTTTTACTGGACGATTATTTAGAGACAGGGACTCATAATTTATTATTTAATCCTGATAATCTTGCTAGCGGCATTTATTTTTACAGACTAACTTTTGACAATTTTGCGGTGACTAAAAAATTAATGTTCATAAAATAAATCGCATTTAGAAAGCTAATGAAACCAACACCTAGTCATTAACTGGCTGTCACGGTCGTACCGTGACAAAAACGTATGTTAAAACTAAAAAATAAACTATAACTAATAATAAAATGGGTAGAAGAGGCAGATTAAACCTAAAGGAAGAAAGATTTTATTTTGTGACAATAACTGTAGTAAGGTATATCAATATCTTTTCTTACTCTCCATTTTGCGATATACTTATAGAAAATATTAAACATATAGAAAAAGATATAAATTTGATAAGCAAGGTAATATAATTATGATCTTACATTTCTATTGGATGTAAAAAAAATAAACCTTGGTGGTCTGACAACTGTAGCCGATTGTTCATGATACAAAGTTTATGAACGTGTATGGAGAATTAGTTATTATATTATTGAAGAAGTTGGGAATAATATTACCGCGTTAACCAATGATCATAATACTATTTACCAATTTGTAGACGCAGAAGAGACAGATCATGAAGAGTTTGTTCAATTCCAATTAAATGAATATTATAGATAATCCGGAGTAATAATATGAGTAGGTGGAGTTTAATTTTGCTACTAACAATTAGTTTAGCAATTACTAATATAATTTATTCTCAAAATGAATATCAGATTGGCATTTCAGCTGGTGTGGTTGAAACTAATTTTGACCTTGATCATGATATTGGTTTTGGAACGCTTATATCATTTTCCTACCTGCCAAATGAATCAATTCAATTATTCTTGTCTAGCGGGATTATTACATGGAATAATATGGCTTACTACAACAGGATTTATAATAATAAAATTACACCGATAATTATGGGTGCAAAATATATTTACAGTTCGAATAAATTTCAGCCATATTTTCTCATAGAATTGGAACAGATATATGGTTATAGATTGAAAGGTTTTGGGGAAGAAGTTAATCCGCTTCCGTATGATGTTCCGGGATATAAGAACTATATAACTGAGTCAATAAAGTTTTCTGATCTAATGCTTGCCGGAGGATTAGGATTTAATTATAAACTGGATAAAAACATTAATATCGAAACATCATTTGTTATAAGTTTTATTTCTAATAAGAAAAATTCAGATGCTTATCATATGAGATTATTCACAGGGCTAAATTATTTGTTTTAATTACATGCAACCTGCAACATGAAACCTGTAACATGAAACTCGCAACCTTCAACCCGCAACCAAAACCCTTCACGTTTTTCTTATTTTATCAACAATCTTTTCTCCCGTTCTTCCTACGACATAACCGCCTATACCGAATTGCAGCAGAGTCCATGCCTCATCATTTAAACGAAAGGAGAGCAGACCGAAGGAATCACAAATTACAAGCGCGAGAAATGTTAGCATTGTAATCGGCCGCCAGTTTCTTTGAAGCCAGCTGTGACCTTTAGCTTCCGCCTCAATAATTTTACTTTGCGATTCGAGCAGTTTCCCTTCATATTCAAGAGCTTTACCCAAAAACTCATTTTCAATTTTTGTCAATTCGTTTTTAAGTCTTTCTCTTTCTTCATCTGTGGTAGTAATGTTATCGATCAAATCCGTGACCGGTTTTACTATCCCGCTTAAGAAATTCAGAATACTCATTTTATCCTCCTATCTTATGTTGTTTAATTAAAAAATTATAAAAACTTTCCATTCATCCATTCATCCATTCAATCATCCAATCACCCAATCTTCCATACATCCATCAAATCATACAATCATTCATTCACTCATCCTTCACACCGCTGGTACGCCCGAACACAGACAGCTTCACCTCGTAAATTTTGCGGATAATATTTTTCTCAACCTCGCCAAGTCTTCTATGCAGCTTTTCAAACCGGCTTAGGTAATTTTTTTCTATGGTGGTAGATTTCTGTCTTGTCTCCTCTATATCTTTTTCAATTCTTTTTATCCTTGCCCAGAAGAGAATATTTACGACCCCCGCAAGCGCGCCTATAATGATTAGGTATATTTGTTTTTCTTCCATTGTTCACCTCGCTGATTCTAGGACAAACATAAAATGCTGCCGGAAGGAATTCACTGTATTTTAGAGTACAGTAAATTTTGTCATACCCGTGGAATTAACTTTGGCCGTTTTTGCCTGCCTGACGCTAACAAAGAAAGACAAAAGCATAACATTGATTGTTGAAAATGTTGGTCCGGACATATAATTTTTTAGCAAGCATTGACGCGCTATGTTATGCAGAATAAACCAGTAAATATTAACCGGATTATTAATGAAATTAGATTCAAGGAATACTACGCCTTGGGATTGATTGATGAGGTTGTTTTACGCAAGTTTAAGATAAAATGGGACTATTTTCATTACCGCAAATCGATGTCGATGATAGATTCAATTTTTACCTTAGCTGACAAATATTCTCTTTCATACGACTCGGTAAATACAATTTTATTCAGGCCGATGAGCAAAAGTTTAAACCCCGAACTGCTCCCTGAAATACCAGCAAAATGTAACGGCAGGGAGTACAAGTTTTTCTGATTATACATGTCTGCACATATGGCGAAACCAGCAAGAAACCAGCTAGTAACCAGCATGAAACCAGCATACACCTATACTAAATCCATTTCCGGTTTACTGTAATCAAAACTACAGTTACAATCTGCGCCCCGTAATTTAGATTAGTGTTGCACTTCATCATTAAAAAAAGGAGGTACAAGATGGCAAGTGTAAAAGGTAATGTGCTGGGCAATTACCGCGGCAGGCTGGGTAACCTGGCGGCCCGCATTGTAAAAGGGAAGACCGTTTTAGCGGCGCGGCCTTCTTCCTTTTCAATTAGTCAAGCTCCGCCCGCTGTCCAAGCGCGCAGCAGGTTTGCGGTTACAGTAGCGCTTATTGGTTATATTCTTAATCATGCCGATCTTTTTCTAATCTGGGACAATTTTAAAAGCCCGGGTAAAAGATTGAGAAATACAGTCTTTCAACATAATTACCATTTGTGTGATTATGCCAGACCGACAATTGAGAATATACTAACTCCAAACGGATTCGCTTTTCCGGTACAGAGCGCGGTATTAAATGCCGGCGCGCTTAATCTAAGTATTGACGCGCTTAATACCGTAACGACTTTTCTGCCCGAAGAAGTGAACCTTACATTCTCATGCCTTGTTGTGTTTTATAATCCTGTCGATCCCGAAGATGAACATTACAGTATCATCAATCTTACCAATGATGAAACCGGGTTCGATTTTAATACTGCCTATACAGGCACTATTAATCTTGATAACGCGCAGCAGGCGGTTGCCGCTAAATATCAGAACAGTATTGTTCTGATAAGCGCAGCTTCAAAAAACTCAAACGGTGATATTATTCAATATTCATCGACATATTCCGAAGAGGCGTAGCTTAATTAGGCAAGGCTCCAATAGGGGCCTTGCTCTATATTATTTGATTCGATGACAGCATAATTAAGATTAATAACACATTGTATTTTAAAAAAAAATAATTTAATTTTAATCAATATTAGGAATTATAAAAATGAAAAATTATCATTTAACATTTACAAGGCTCGGCTGGAAATTAAAAGCTGAAGGTGAAGAATATGCGGAAAAGATATTCAGAACGGATAAAGAAACCGCGATAAAAGAATGCGCCGCTTTGCTTAAGAAGTGGCATGAAAGCGCGTCCTTAAAAATTCATAAGGAAGACGGAACTTTTCAGGAAGAAAGAACCTATCCGCGAAGCGCGGATCCGGTAAATTCGGCGGGATAATTTTATCAAATTAATCCCTTTTTATTTATCAAATTAAATGGTTTATTTAACCGGAATTACCTAAAATTTTACGGATATATACCGATAATATAAACAATATCCAATTTGTTTTGGAAGTCAGATTTATACATATTCGGCGCCTATTAAGAGGTTTTAAAATTAAGATTTTTATATATACCATATTATTCTTTTTATTCTCGCAATTTACCGTTTTAATTGCCCAGGAAGACAATGTCCTATTTGATCACCTTACGGTTGAGGATGGACTTTCGAGCAGTTTAATATTTGAGATGACGCAGGATTCATTAGGATTTGTGTGGATAGCCACGCTTGACGGTTTAAATAGATTCGACGGTTATAATTTTAAGGTTTACAGAAGCGACGATTCGGTTAAGTCCGTATCCGATAATTGGATATCATGCATTACAACCGACCGTTCGGGAAATATTTGGTACGGCACAAGAACGGCAGGAATTGGGCAGATTGATTATAAGTCCGGCAAATTTATAAATTACAAAGAAAGACTCTTATCGGAATTCGGGGAAGAGTCGCTTAATATTCAAAACCTCTTTATCACTTCCGAAGGAAAAATTCTAATAGGCACATGGGGAGCGGGACTTTTAATTTTCGATCCCCCTAATTCCGTATTCACGCAGTACAAAAATAATATAAGCGATAACAATTCGATATCCGAAGATAAGGTTTACGCCGTATACGAGGATTCGAAAGGAAATTTATGGGCCGGTACGCAGAGAACCGGTTTGAATAAATTGGATATAAATACGGGGAAATTCACGCGTTTTGATCTTATAAGCGACGACCCGAATATTGTTTCTAATAACTTTGTGCTTACAATTACCGAGGATTTTAAAGGGGATATATGGGCAGGCACTTATTCAAACGGACTTTTTAAGATTAGTCAGCCCGGCGAAAAAATTATAAGATATGATGCTCAGAATAATCTTCCAGCCGTAAGAATTTCCAAGGTATTTGAGGACAGCAGCAACAATTTATGGATATGCACCAACGGTACAGGAATATTTAAATATATCAGGCACAGCAATAAATTTATCAATTACAGGAATAACCAGTTTAATACAAACAGCCTGAACAGCGATAAGGTATGGTCAATGATGCAGGATAAAAACGGGTTGTTCTGGTTCGGCACTTTAACAAACGGCATTAATATTTTTAATTACCAGAAAAATAAATTTAAGAGATTGGTTCATAACAGTTATGATAAAAATACAATCATTGATAATTATATAAAAGGTTTGATGTTCGACATTTACGGTAAACTATGGATTGGCACTCAAACCGGCATTTCAATACTTTCCCCTGATCAATCAATAAAACACCTAAGCGAGAAATCGGGATTAAACGTCGGCGATATTCGCGCGGTGTATGAAAGAAAAAACGGTGAAATATGGATTGGTACATGGGGAGGCGGAATAAATATTTACGACCGATCTGCTTCAAAATTTAGTTACATATTAAATAAGCCGGGCAATAAAAATTCCCTTGCCGATAATTACCTGCGCTGCATTCTCGAAATAGACGACAAGGTATATATAGGCACCGAAAGGGGATTAAATGAATACAGTCCCGGAACTGGAAAATTTAAGCTGTATGATCATGATGACAACGATCCAACATCTATAAGCAATTCGCAGATTACGTGTCTGTATTACGACAGCAAAAATAATCTTTGGGCCGGAACCAACAAAGGGCTTAATATACTCGATAGGGAAAAAGGAATTTTTAAAAGAATTGATATTAACGGCACCGATTTGGTTCCTCAAAGAAGCATTATTAGAAAAATATACGAAGATTCAAACGGCACTATCTGGATTGGAACATTAGGCGCAGGTTTCGCTAAATATGACAATCAAAGCGGGAAATTTCATTTCTATAATCAGAAAGACGGTCTTTCAAACAACGCTGTTTTTGAAATACTTGAAGATAATCTTGGCTATTTATGGATAAGCACGGGAATCGGTCTTAATAAATTCGATGTGCAGAATGAAGAATTTACCGTCTATACAGTCGCGGACGGACTGCCGAACAATGAGTTTAACGCAGGCGCGGCGGTTAAAAATTCAAACGGTGATTTGTATTTCGGCGGGGTAAACGGACTTACATATTTTGATCCCGCTTCATTAGGAACAAATCAATACGTGCCCGGAATTGAAATAACCCGTGTATCGGTAAATGGAATTGAATATAATAAATACGGTTTTTATAATTCTACAGGCAAAATCGAACTGCCTTATAATAAAAATTATATTAACATATCTTTTACCGCGCTGGATTTTGCCGATCCCGAATCAAATACGTTCAGTTATAAACTTGACGGACTAAACGATAATTGGGTAAGCGGCGCAAACGGAAATACCGCCGTATTTACTAATCTAAGTCCGGGCGAATATTTGTTCCGCGTAAAAGGGGCGAATAAATCGGGTAATTGGAATAATGAAGGAAAAACTCTTAGAATAATTATTAATCCTCCCTGGTGGGACAATGTATATGCCCGCATCATTTATATAATATTATTTTTTGTAATAATTTACAGCGCGTTTAAATTTAGAATTAAGAATATGCAGAGCAAACAGGCGCTGCTTGAAAATCTTGTTAATGAAAGAACTATTGATCTGCAGAAAAGTAAAATTCAGCTTGAGCAAGCCGTTGCCGCGAAGGATAAATTATTTTCAATTATCGCGCATGACTTAAAAAATCCTTTTGTGGCATTGCTCGGTTATTCTGAGCTGCTGAAAAAAAACGATACGGATCTCAGCATTGAAGAAAAACATGAATCTATTGATAACATTTATAACGCGTCAACTTCTGTCTATTCGCTTCTTGATAATCTGCTTGCCTGGGCCAGACTCCAGTTAAGCAATATTGAAAGTTATCCCGCTGCATTGGACGCGGCTCTTATTGTTGAAAATGTGTTTAAGATATTTTCAATTTCCGCTTCAATTAAATCAATTAAATTGAAGAACGACATAAATGAAAAAACATTAATATTCGCCGATCAGGATATGACCGAGATTATTTTCAGAAATATTGTTTCGAACGCTATTAAATTTACGCCTAACGGGGGTACGGTAAAAATCTCCGCGGTTAAACATAATGATAAAACGGAAATAATTGTCGAGGATAACGGCATCGGCATAAATGAAGAAACATTATTGCGCATAAATATGAATGAAGGGCACCAGATCTCATCGGACGGTACTTCCAAAGAAAAAGGGACGGGGTTGGGAATTATGCTTGTAAAAGAATTTATATCCCAAAACAACGGAACCTTTAAAATCGAAAGCAAGTTAGGCGAGGGGACAAAGATATCAATCAGTTTTAAATCCGCTTAGTAATAGTTAAATGAAATTTAAAACAAAATGAGGGCTGTCTTAAAATTGCTTTGTGACTCTTTGTGTCTTAGGGCCTTTGTGGTTAATGTTTTGAATTTGTTGGAATGCCAAATCTTTTTTCTGCCACTAAGTCACCAAGACACAAAGTAAAATTACTTTTGAGGCAGTTTATTTAATTTCAATGCTGCCGTCCCGCTACTGTGGGATACAGAAAAGTATAAAAGAAGGCGGCAGAATATTAAAAGATAAAAAAAAAACCGAGTCGTGAATTTAATTTCGAAAATCCGGATCCCATAATAACGGAACCTTTAAAATCGAAAGCAGGGAAGGCGAGGGGACAAAGATATCAATCTTGTTTAAGTCCGCTTAATTATACCTATCATTAAATCCGGCAAACGGTAATAAATCGTTTAGCAAAACTTCATGACTGATAAGCACAAACATTCGATACGAAAATTAAGATTGTTTTATATCTTTCATTAGTGTATAGAACTATTAGAATAATTATAATGAACTGTAAAAAAGTTTGTGTAAACGGCATTTATAATTAAATGAATTCATCGAGTCGATCATTAAAATATATTTTAAAAATAGAAAGTACACTACCACAGCCTAACAATTTATCTTCAGAACTAGATTTTTAACATCCGAACATTAGCTCCGCCATTTACCGGGGATAGTGCTTTACAATATGCATCTTATAACCAATTTAATTTTATTGAATAATCACTTAATCACCCCGCTAAGAAATGAAATAACTGCCTTTATCTTTTCGCTTATATTCTTATTAATATAATCTATGTGATGTTTAGGTTATTAAAATTTTATACGAAAGGTGAGAATCAGTTATCAATCGAAAAGAAGCAAGATATTCAGAAAAGTTTTCGAGAAGGGATTAAATTAGTTTTACGGCATATCTTCTTGTTAAAATAACCTACTAATTAAATTCTAAACCGAATATAAAATTATACATTCCAATAACATTTATAAAGGTTATGAAATATTTAATTATTGGAGATTTAGGTACATATACCGATGATTTATTAATTTTATTATGCTAAATATAGTTGGAGCAAAATTTTCGTATTGAACTATTTTGAAAACATGATAATATTAAGTCTCATGAATTTTATTTATAATATATTTTTGTAATAATACTAAAGGCCAATTTATGGAGCGGTATACAAGAATGGTTAAAATACTATTGTTATTATTTAGCTCACTTTTTTTCAGTTTTTGTAGTAATAAGGATAATCCTAGTATTTATGATCCCGATGCTTTAAGGGTTGCCGGTAAATATAAAGCAGTGACTTTTATTCTTCCTGGACTTCATGATAATCCAATTGACATAATAGAGTTAGACGGATTTATAAATATTGAATTGTTTTTAGATTATTCCGTAAAGGGAAAATGGTCAATCCCAAAAACTTCAGAACTGAGCTATAGTGGTTTTGAAGAGGATATTGTTGGATCTTTCTCTATAAGAAATGATTCATTGCAATTTATTGGAATGAATAATGTGATTTCTCACCCCCAGATTTATTATATCATTAAAGAAGATAGTCTAAAAGCATATTTTGGAGGCATCCCTTTTCCAGCAACTATAATTGAATTAGTAAAAGACTAACCACAAATTGGAGTATTATATGAAAAATATTGTTAAAAGATATTATCGCCTTTTATTCATATTAATAATCCAATTTATCTATGTTAATTTTTTATATGGACAAGGATGGGAAAAAATAGAACCAACATTTGATCCGCCAGGAACGTATCATTTTTTTTCCGGTGCATTTTTTAACGAGAACAACGGCTGGGCAATGGATATTGACAATGGGAAAATATTAAACACGACTGACGGTGGACTAACCTGGCATGTTAAACGTGATATTAAAGCAAATTCAGCAGGCGATATATTTTTTCTTAATGAGGCTATTGGCTGGATAATTTATTCATACACAGATTCATCAGTTTTATTAAAAACAGAAAACAGCGGGGAAACATGGGAGGAGTATTCTTTACCATTCTATTCGTGGCAAATATATTTTATTGATGAAGAAAAAGGTTTTGCTTACCGTGATACTAATTATTGTTACCGAACAATAGACGGGGGAAAAGAATGGCAGGCAATTGATATTAGTTTACCCGATACAGCAACAATAGCTACAGATATATTTTTCATTGACAGCCAAAAAGGATGGATGCAAGCAAGACACGGAGAAGGAGGGTTTTCTGGCACTCTCGTATACTATTTTTTAACAACAAATGATGGTGGTTTAACTTGGACAATTAGTAATCGTTTTAAAAATATAGGATTTACAAATATTGCATTCTTTGATTTAAATAATGGTATTGTAACACAGCTAATAGGCGCACACTACTATACAAATGACGGCGGGCAGACGTGGATTAAAACACAGAAAGAATCAAACTCGAGTTGGGAGTTAATAATAACAGACAGCAGTACTGCTTGGTTGTCTGGTTTTGGTATCCATTTAACAACAGATAAAGGAAAAACCTGGCAGAAGATAGAAACCAATACCTCGGAGCATTTGTACGATATATTCTTCGTAGATAATTCAATCGGCTACGCATTTGGTTCATTTAATACGTTTTTAAAATATAAGAATACAGTAGGAGTAACTGATGAGAAAATTAAGATAAATAAAAATGAATTACTGTTAGAAAGTTACCCTAACCCAACCAACTCAACATCAATATTATCTTTCACATTACCTAAAAGTAGTTTAACAGAGCTAAATCTTTATAATATTAATGGAGAGAAAGTTAAAACAATTTATAAAGGATATCTTTCTCAGGGACAGCATAGTTTCCCTTTGGTACTAAACAATCTTTCAAGCGGGACATACATCTGCTTTATAAAACAAGCTGATAAAAGCAAATCAATAAAAATATTATTGCTAAAATAAGAGTGGAGTGAAAAATTAAAAAATTAATAATTATCGTCAGCTTATTTTTTATGCTGCTTCATAATTATGAATAATTTGCGCAGCACTCAAAAATCAGAAATAACATGGTAGTCAATTCATTAAACGGACTTGTAAAAATGATCTATAATCCCTATTTAGAAGTTATCGGTTCAACGGACATTGAAAAAGCGAATTAATATTTGGAACTAAACAATAAGTTGATTAGGAATAAAAAAGAATTAAACGACTTAACTTATGTCAATTCTCAAAAAAGCCATGGTGTTCAGCACTTTTTCTTCAAACATAATTATAACGGCATTGAAGTGATCTATTCGGGCATAAATCCGCATTATAATAGTCGGTCCTATTCCAATAAACCCTAATCAAATACTGTTGGAAAATTCATGACGGTTAAATGCCGTAGTTATTATATAATTGTTAGATTCTCAGAAAAGGGAATAGTTAAATGAAATTTAAAACAAAATAAGGGCTGTCCTAAATTTGCTTTGTGACTCTTTGTGTCTTAGGGCCTTTGTGGTTAATGTTTTGAATTTGTTGGAATACCAAATCTTTTTTCTGCCACTAAGTCACCAAGACACAAAGTAAAATTACTTTTAAGGCAGTTTATTTAATCACAAGGCTGCCATTCCGCTACTTTTGGATGCAGAAAAGTATAAAAGAAGGCGGCAGAATATTAAAAGATAAAAAAACAAGTCGTGAATTTAATTTCGAAAATCCTGATCCGAAAATAACGGAACCTTTAAAATCGAAAGCAAGTTGGGCGAGGGGACAAAAATATCAATCTTTTTTAAGTCGATTTTAAATTAAAAAGGTAATTAACAAAATTTACTGAGAATTAAGTCTATTAGACTGTGTCGAATATTTATATTTAATAATATTTTATAAATTGATGAAAATTTATTTTTAATTTCCAATCTAAAATACTATCTTAATTGTCTAATTTTTGATTTTTCAGTACACACACGGAGAGATGGGTGAGTGGCTGAAACCAACGGTTTGCTAAACCGTCGTAGGGGTTAAACTCTACCGAGAGTTCGAATCTCTCTCTCTCCGCAATTAAAGGGAAGTATTTTTACTTCCCTTTTTTGTTTTAAATTTAATGAATGTAACAAATAACAAACCTGTTCGAATAAAGATTATTAATCTACATTCCAAACATAAGAGTAAGAACATTTTATCTTAATGAAAACTTACTCTTTTCATTCCCAATACAATTAGAAAGAGAATAAAAACTCCAATAACCGCAGCCGGGCCGCTCGAAAAATCGAAAATAAAAGCGAAATATATTGCCGCTGGCGGTACAACGGCCCCCACTATTACGGCGATTACAAACACGCTTAAAACTCTTTTCCCTAATATTACTCCAATGCTGGAAGGAATTATTAAATATGCGAAGGTAAACACATCGCCTACAAATCTTGTTGTTAAAGAAATTCCCATTCCTACAACTAAATAAAAAACCAGTAGCCAGAACTTTGAATTGATTCCATGCGCGTCAGCCGATTCTGGATCAAAAACTACAAATTTCAGCTGTTTTTGAAAAATTGAAAATACCGAAATTATTACAGCTAGAATTACAAGCATTGTGTAAAATTCGCGCTGACCGATAAATAATATATCGCCTTTAAGAATTGATTCTATTTCGGATACTTCCGCTACCGGACTTTTTTGAATAAGCATTATTCTTGCCGCAATTGATACGACAAATATAATGCCGAGTACGGAATCTTGAGTTAGACTTTTATGATACTGCGCTTTTGTAAATATTAAAACAGCGGCTGAAGCGAATAGCAGCGAAAAGAATGTAGGCTCGAGATGATGGAATATTGAGTCCTCTGTGATAGTTATATTAAACAAAGAAGCTGCAAACGATTCCAAATCAATTAAATGAAGAAATGAAAAAGCTACTCCCGCTATAGCGGCCTGGGTTAATGAAGCGCCGAAAAAAACTACACGCTGAGAGACTACAAATACGCCTATAAATCCGCAGATTATTCCCGCTATTATGCTTCCCATAACCGCGAATGGGAATAACTCTATTAATTGATTAATTGTTTCCAAATTATTATCTCTTTTTTGATGTAATAATAAATTCGCCGTTATAGGTGGATACCGAGAACTCCGATGAATACGTTTTACGCAGATTATCCTCCGATAGAATTTCAGAAATATTTCCGAACTGGAAAAAGTATTTTTCCATTAATAATATCTTCTGCACATAATTGGCGACATCGCTTAATAAATGACTTACGAGCAATATTGTTAACTGTTTTTCTTTATGAAGCCTTTCAATTAATGCGAGCAGCGAATAATGCGAAGGCGTATCCATTCCGTTTGTAGGTTCATCGAGTATAAGAATATTCGGTTCAACCGCCAGCGCACGCGCTATTAAGGTCCTTTGTCTCTGTCCCCCCGATAAACTTGAGTAATGATAATTTTTTAAGTCGCAGATGCCTGCATTATCTAAACTCTCTTCTACAATTCTTTTATCTTCCTTGCCGGGATTATTAAATAACCCCAGCAATGAATACCTGCCCATCATAACAACATCATAAACAGTGTAGGGAAGAAGCGGCTGAACGAGATCGCGCTGCGGTACATATCCGAAAATTAGACTTTCTTTTTTTACGACGCCGCGTAATGGTTTTAAGCTTCCCAAAAGAGTTTTAAGCAGCGTGCTTTTACCCGCGCCGTTGGGTCCGACTATACCAATAAAATCATTTTCATAAACCGAAAAGTTCAATTCTTCCAGTATTTTTGTTTTGCCGTATCCGATTGTAACATCCGAAAAACTTATTATCTCTCTGTCCGCCATTATTAACCTTTTTTTTTAATTGCAGATTGCAAATTGCAGATTGCAAATTGCAGATTACAAATTGCCCGAAATATTGTTTATAATATAATCCATCATTTTTATATATGAATCGATGCCCTCCATTCCGAATACGGCAATTGGAACTTTAATAACCTTAATACCCGTCTGAGAGGCAATCTGATTAGGCGCTTTGTCGCTGTAATAATTTTCCATTACAATAACATTTGCTCCGCTTTTCTTTATAATGTTATACAGTTCCGCATTATGAGAAGGTGTAGGAGGTATTCCGGGCTTCGGTTCTACATAACCGGAAATTTTTAATCCGTATCTTTCGGCAAAATATATCCAGCTGGCATGAAAAAAAACAATTGATCTTCCTTCGGCTTTTTTCATTTTTGAATTCCATTCGATTAACTTCTTATCCAAAGTGGAAATATAATTTTGATAATTCTTTTTGAAATATTCTGAATTTTCCGGAGATTTAGCTAAAAGTGCTTCAAGAATTTCTGCCGCCATTATTTTAGCGTTATAAGGATCCAGCCAGTAATGGGGATTGCCGTATGGATGTATGTCTCCTTGACTGGCGTCAACCTTTCCCGCCGGTATTTCTTTTTTTTCTATTCCATTTGAGAGGTCAATAATTTTTAAGTTGTCGTTTCTTGAACCGTCAATAAGCTGCTGCGCCCATATTTCAAGCCCCAATCCGATTTTAAAAAATAATTCCGCTTTTCTTAATTTAAGCATATAACTTGGAAGTATTTCAACATAGTGTGGATCCTGATCACCCCGGCATATATAATCGGCTTCAACTTTATCTTTGCCGATTTCTTTTACCAAATCATATATAACTGATGTTGTAGCTACAACCTTTACCTGCCCAAAATTCATTGATGTAAATACTAATAAGAGTAAAATAACTAATATATTTTTCATTTTAATTTTTTCCTTATCCATTATGATTTCCTAAAACGGGTGCGCTTTATGAGGCCCAAGTGAAAATATCATCTGCATCTTAAACATTGTCTCATCATCCCTAATTGTTCCGTCTTCATAATCAAACATCAAACGCTCTGCTCCAATCCTAATCGCGAGAGTTTCTTCAACCGGGTAATATCCGAACCATCCGGATATGCCCGATGTTTTATTGCCGGCGTCGTTTGCAAGTGAATTAATCCCGCGTTCGCTTCCGATTATACCGTATGTAAAATCATATTTTAAACCAAAACTAAAAACTTTGTTGAATTGATAATCAAAGAAAATAAATCCGCCATAGGTATTGATAGCGTCGCCTAAAACAAAATGTTCTGCTCCTTCTAATTCATTTATTATATCGCGGTGATTTAACAAAGCTTCGGTTTGTATTGTTAATGATTTATAGGTATCGGGTTTATACTTATACTTAAAATCAATTCCTCCGTAAATAAAATTTACGTTTTTTATTAAACCGTTATCAAGACCGGCTTTACCTAAAGTTCCGGCGGCTCCATTTAAACCGATTTCCAAATTTGAGTAATCCGAAAGTCCGAAAAAAGCTCCCAGCCGAGCTGAAATAACCGGGCTGTTGGTTTCATTCAATTCAAACTCTTCATGTGCCTCTTCGCCTTCGTGAATTTCATCCTCATGAATCTCTTCTTGGCCGTGTTCATGTCCGCCTATTCCTCTAAAAGAATCCCCCTTATACAGACCGATATCAAAACTGGAAAAAAAGTTTTCTGTGGGTAGAATAAAACTGAGATTAAATCCTATATCGTTTAATCCTTCTTCACCGAAATAAATCCGGTGCGCTAAAGGTCTTTCTGTAAAAGGCCACGCGTGCCCGTGAACAGTATTAATTTTTCCGAAACCTAAAAGATGTTTACCGCCTTTTAACTGCATATCGAGCGGAAGTCCTCTTAAGATTTCAAAATAAATTTCCTCAGCGGCAAAACTGCCTTCATGATATGCGATATTTGCCGAAGCTTTTGCGTAAGGATTTAAATATCCGTTTATAAACATTTCCAGAGAAGGATCTTCAAAGTTGATTTTACCTTTATAGGGGGAACCCTCGTTAAAATTTGTGGTTGTATTAAATGTCCCGATTAAGCTTATATCCGGGTTAACATTTGACTGAGCAAAATTTATATTAAATAACAGCAATAAAAAAACCGCGGTTTGTTTTGACATATTAAACTCCGTTTTCTGTAATTAATAATTCAATTCCGTTCTTGCCGGAATCAATTAAATGGAATGTAGTTTTTAGGAATTATGAATATAAACTTGGAGGTCCGCGCAGTTTTATTGTCTCTAACAAAGGGGGGAATATATCCAGCGAAAAATTAACCGGCGTAAAGTTTTTGTAATCCGGTATAATAAATAAAAACCGGCTAACAATTCCGGAATCGTAAATCTGGGATTGTAAAAAATTCGCTAAAACGCAGTTTGCCTGTCCGTCTAAAAACGGGTCGTTTGTATTTGAGGAAGAATTATGATTAACGAATTCAATTCGTAAATTTATATCAATGTTATGTTTATGAAAAACAGCGGATGCAAGAAATAATATATATATTCCAAGCATTGCGCAGTTAAAAAACTTTTTACTTTTTTGCGATATTTTTTGCATCTTAATAATCAAATTGGATAACTGGTATAAATTTAACAAATCGATTTGTAATTCAAAAAGAAAAAAATAAATTTAAATGATTGCTTTAATATTACCAGTATTTTAATTTCATTACACAACAGCCATTCGGGATATTAATAATTAAGGAGGTATTATGCCGTCAGAAGGACTAAACGGGGAAGTATTTTACCCAAGCAGTGAAGTAATTGAATACGCGAATATTAAGAATTGGGATGAACTTAATAAACGGGCTTCTGAAGATTATCTCGGTTTCTGGGAATCAATGGCGGGGGAACTCGATTGGTTTAAAAAATGGGATAAGGTACTGGACGATTCGAACAAGCCTTTTTATAAATGGTATACCGGCGGTAAGTGTAATATTTCCTACAACTGTCTGGACAGGCATGTAAAAACATTCAGAAGAAATAAACTGGCCTTGATTTGGGAAGGGGAAAAAGGGGAGTTTAAGTCAATGTCTTATTACGCTCTCCACCGCGAGACATGCAAGTTCGCTAATATTCTTAGAAGCATGGGAGTAAAAAAAGGAGACCGCGTTACAATTTATATGGGAAGAATTCCGGAAATTGTTATGGCTATGCTGGCATGCGCGAGAATCGGCGCGGTACATTCGGTAGTGTACGGCGGTTTTTCAGTTGAAGCTCTTCATGAAAGGATTGAAGACAGCCAGTCTAAGGTTTTAATAGTAGCCGACGGCGCCTATCAGCGGGGCAAAATAGTTCCGTTAAAAGAAATTGCAGATGAAGCACTGCAGAGAGCAGGCGGAATTGAACATGTTCTTGTGGTTAAAAGAACCGGTCAGGAAGTAAATATGGAAGAGGGAAGGGATATGTGGTATCACGAACTTCTTAAGCTTCCTATTGCCAAAGGGGACGGATTTATTGAAGAGACCGACGCGGAGGATCCGCTCTTCCTGCTTTATACTTCCGGAACCACGGGAAAACCAAAAGCGATTATGCATACCCACGGCGGTTATATGGTTGGTACTTATACTACCTTAAAATACGTATTTGATATTCATGAAGAAGACCGTTTCTGGTGCGCCGCCGATCCGGGCTGGATTACCGGGCATAGTTATATTGTGTACGGCCCGTTGTTAAACGGCGCGACAAGTTTTATGTATGAAGGCGCTCCGACTCACCCATATCCGAACCGCTGGTGGCAGATGATAGAAAATTACGGTATTAATATTTTTTATACCGCGCCTACCGCCATAAGAGGTTTAATGCGTTTCGGCGACGCATGGGTTAAAAGGCACGACCTTTCATCGCTGAGACTTCTTGGCTCTGTTGGCGAACCAATTAATCCTGAAGCGTGGAAATGGTATCATAAAACCGTAGGTAATGAAAAATGCCCAATTATGGATACATGGTGGCAGACCGAAACAGGAATGTTTATGATAACGCCTATGCCATGTGTTCCACTGAAACCGGGTTCGGGAACAAAACCTTTTCCAGGAATTGAAATGGATATTTATAACGAAGATGGAAAACCCGTTAAAGATGATGAAGAAGGATTTATGGTTATTAAAACGCCATGGCCTTCTATGATGAGAACAATTTATAATGATCCCGACAGATATGTTCAGCAGTACTGGAGCAAATTCCCGGGCGTCTATTTAACCGGGGACAGCGCCAGAAGAGATAAGGACGGATATTATTGGGTAATTGGACGTGTTGATGATGTAATTAAAGTTTCGGGATATAGACTTGGAACAGCGGAAATTGAAAGCGCGTTAGTAAGTCATGCATCCGTTGCCGAAGCCGCCGCAATCGGACTTCCACATGACGTAAAAGGAAACGCGATTCATACATATGTTATTTTAAAATCCGGCGTTAATAAATCCGAAGAATTAAAAGAAGCATTAAGACAGCATGTTGGGCATGAAGTTGGACCTATAGCGAAACCCGAACAAATTGAATTTGTAGATTCATTGCCGAAAACAAGAAGCGGTAAAATTATGAGACGCGTTTTAAGAGCTAAAGCACTTGGTCAGGATCCGGGCAACCTTTCAACATTGGAAGATTAATATTATTCTATACTGCCGGCAATTAAAAGGGTCTTATTATAAGACCCTTTTTTATTTACTATTTACTTATTTGTTAAGCAATAAATTAATCTCTTATGTCTATTAACGGAACAAATCTTTTATCAATATAAACCCGCCGGAAATCATTTTATAAAAATCAAAATATACCTCGATTAATTTATTTTTTTATTATCGAAATTAAGGTTAAACTTATTGTTGGATTTTTATTCATTACTACAAATATATATGATCAACACATTTGTAAGATGATAGAAATTATAAATAAAAATAACCCGAACGGGTCATTATATATTATTTAACAACTTCTTATATTTTGAATAACTTTTTCAAAGGTAGATAAAAAATAAATCCCCCAATTCACAAATGACAGGCTTATGAAGTTAAAAATTATTTTTATTAATCTAGTTATCATATTCCTAATTGCACATAGTATCAACGCTCAGAATATAGGTACAATTAGAGGAATTATTACCGACTCGACAAACGGAGAAGCTTTAGCATACGGTAATGTTCTTGTTAAGGAATTAGGTAAGGGAGCATCAACCGATACGCGTGGTTATTTCCTTCTTCCTTCAATTCCCGCTGGAAATACATATACGCTGGTCGCGACATATGTAGGTTATAATGCTAAAGAATTAAAGGTATCAGTTACGCCTGGTAAAATAACTCATGTTGATATATTGCTGTCACCTTCGGCGCTGCAGCTGCAGACTGTTGAAAAAATCGGATATAGAATTGCAGAAGAGAACGCTACCGATATCGGACTTCAAAGAATATCGGTTAAGAATCTGGATATGCTTCCCAAAGGTGTTGAGACGGATGTTTTCAGATCGCTTCAATATATACCCGGTGTGCGTTCAACCGGCGACGTATCGGCAAGATATTACGTTAGAGGCGGAAGCAGCAACCAGAATCTGGTTCTGCTTGAAGGCGTGCCTATTTATAATCCTTTCCATGCTTTAGGCATGTTCAGCGCGATTGATCCCGAACTTATTAATAACATTGAATTTCACAAAGGCGGTTTTTCAGCTGAGTACGGCGGAAGAATTTCATCTGTGTTAAACCTTATTACTAAGGACGGAAATAAAAATCAATTCAGCGGCAAGGCAAGTTTCAGTCAGCTTACCGGCAAAGCCTTGGTAGAAGGTCCAATTCCTTACGGGTCATTTATTTTGACGGGAAGAAAATCTTATTCGAGTGAAGTTCTGAAAAAATTTCTGAATGATCAGAACGCGCCTGTGGAATTTTATGATGTTTCATTTAAATTGAATTATTCCAACCCCGAGTTTATGCCTATTTCCAAATTTACGGTTACCGGATTTCTTAGCAACGATAAATTGGATAACGATAGCCCCACGCAGGAAGATTTTGAATGGTCTAATAACTTATTCGGATTTAAATGGTTTCAGGCAGTTGACGATAGTCCATTATTCCTTGATATAGGTGTTTCATTAAGTAATTTTACGGGAAAGGTATCTCCTAACGAAAGCCAGTCGAAAGAAAAAAACAATGAACTTTCGGATGTTTCCGTTGATATGAATTTTACATATGTGTTTGATTCAAAAGACGAACTTGGATTGGGATTAAAAATTAAAGAAATAAGAACGGATTTATTTTTAGAGAATAATTTCGGGGCCAAAAGCGATATCGGTTCTTCGGGAACAATTTTCAGTTTATTCGCTAAATATAAATTTTTAAGCACTGAAAATTTCGGAGTGGATATCGGGACAAGAATTAACCCAATTCATTTAACGAAAAGCGCTACCGGGAACCACTTCTTAGAACCTAGACTCAGCGTTACATACAGACCTTTTCCGGCTCTTGCAATCAAAGCCGCGGTCGGGAAATATATTCAGGAATTAACGACTCTTTCGGATGAAACGGAAATTATTTCTTTATTTGAACCTTGGATCATAACTCCCGATTATTTGGAGCCCGCTGTTTCAAATCATTATATGGCGGGACTTGAATTTAATTTCACGGAAAATATTTCATTTGAAACCGAAGCCTATTATAAAATAGCGCATAACATTCCCACATTAAACGATAAGAAATTTTATTCTGCTGATCCTGATCTTGTAGCCGGTTCGCAGGAATCGTACGGATTCGAATTCCTATTCAGATTCTATCAGGAACCTGTGAATTTTACGGCTTCATATGCGTTAAGCTACGCGTATAAAAAAGTTGAAGACTGGCTTTATTATCCCAGATACGATTCAAGAAACGCGCTTAATTTATCGCTTGAATGCAATATCGGTTCGGGATGGCAGGCAAGTGTTGTATGGCTTTACAACAGCGGTCTTCCTTTCACACAGTCAATCGGTTATTATGATAAATTTTACTTTGATGAGCTGTATTCATCAAAAGATTATATATATGAATCCTATAAACCGTATGCCTTGCTTAGGGACATAAATTTGGGAAGAATGCCTGATTATCACAGACTTGATATTAATCTTTCCAAAAAGTTTGATTTGTCCTTTATCAGTTTTTCACTCGATTTCAGCATCATAAATGTTTACGACAGAAAAAATATTTTCTATTTCAAAAGAGATACAGGCGAGAGAGTTAATATGCTGCCGTTCCTTCCAACAGCAACCGTAAAGGTAGAAATATGAAATTAAAGATTTTATTATTAGGATTAATACTTATCCTGGTTTATTCATGCGAAGAGGACTTAAATCCAAATGCCGAGTTCTTGGAAAGAAATGTTCTTACATGCGTGGTACGAAGCGATACGAATTATCAGGTGCTTACATTAACAAGAAGCTATCAGGTGGAAGGATTGGATCCAAACGAGAATAAAATTGATCCGGCTATCAAAAACGCCGATGTTAAAATGTGGTATAATAATAAAGCTTTCCAGTTTAAGGATAGTTCTGTCGCAAGAATTAATAATGAACGCTATAACACACCCGTTTCCTTTTATTATAATAACGAAATGAAACCTACTCCCGGTAAAGATATTGAGGTGGAAGCATTATTGCCTAACGGTTTGCTTTTAAGATCGGTAACCACCGTTCCAAAAACGAACTCACTTTATTTTACAGGGAGCAACCGAATAATATCACTCGATAATAAATTCGGTCATATTGAAATAACATGGACAAAATTTACTAACCTATATTATCACCCGGTATTATCAATAAAATATTACGATAATAATCTCGGCGATAACCAAATTAAAGTAAAGGTTGTCCCTATTAAATATATTACATCTCAAGGAGTTGAAAAACCTTTTTATCCTATTCCCTCTGAACAGAATACAGTTACTTTTGATCAAACCGCATGCGACAGGGCAATGAGAGAAATTTCAGGTGATAATCCTGTTAAATCGGATTATTCAATTCTGGACGCGGAGTTAAAATTGATGGTGTTTGATGAAAATCTATCAGCTTATTATTCTTCGGTTGGTACCTTCCTTGACGGATTTACAATAAAGGTCGATCAGCCCGATTTTACAAACATCAACGGGGGATTTGGAATATTCGGATCGTACTCAATTAAATACTATAAGTTAAACTTTACCGAAGAATATGTTCAGTCGTTCGGATATGTTGCCGGTATTACCGGTTTTTAATATCAGAACTAAAATATAAAATTAAGAGCAGGTATGTCGAGCAAATATTTATCATATGTTTTAATTTTACTCTTATTCGTATTTAATTCATGCGAAAAAGAAGTTTCGGTGTCGCCTCCGGATTTGCCCCCGCCGGACGGTTCCGTATTTATTAATACGGTCCCCGACAGCTTTAAAATAATTATGGAAGGAAAGGACAGACTTAGGCTTACACCAGACAGCATCAGATGGCTTGAAACAGGAATATATAATTTCACCTTGAGAAAAGATCATTTCCTTGACTCTACCTTTACTTTGGATGTAACCGAAGGGGAGAAATCCTTTATTACAATTGATTACACTATAAACCCAAAATTCAGGGGAAGTTTGTTTATCGAAAGCAATCCTCCTGATGCAAAAATATTTCTTAATGATTCTAATACGGCATTAATTACACCCGCTGAAATTAATAATCTTATGCCAGGCGTATATAAAATAACTTTAAAGAAAGAAGATTTTAGTGATTATACTTTTTATAAAGATGTTAACAGCGGCAAGACAACAAAATATAAGCCTACATTAATTGATACAACAATATGGGACTATTTTAATACTACAAATTCAGTTATTGCCGCAGATAACCTTTCATCAATTACAATTGACAATGATGATAATTTGTGGATAGGATCAAGGGAAGGATTATTAAAATACAACGGACTTGTATGGAAGGTATTTTTTCCTGGTACTTCTCTTCTTCCGCATCCGGTTGTTTTGTTTGTTCAAACAGATGAAAAAAATAGAGTATGGGCTCTAACAGCAGGTGGTATGGCAATATTTCAGAATGATGAAGTTCCTTTGAGATTTACGAGCAGCGGCTCAAGAACTGCAATGGCTACAGGCTTCGGCACCGATTCGGTAAGTACAACAATTGTAAAATCCGGTAGCCCGTATTATTTCGCTACCGATATTGGGATGGGTATAGCAAGTGAAGCAGGGAACTTAAGTTTTAGATTTAATTTTACCACAATCCAGGGTACTACAAACCGTTTAACTGTTTTTGAAAAATTGGATCAGAATACATTGCTTATCGGTACCGCCGAATCGGGTTTGGTTATATATAAAGGTGAAGGAGAAATCCAAGTACTAAACAGAGGGAATTCAATTATTCCGGGCAATTCAATTTCGGCGATGTTTAAAAGCAGCGAAGGGGTTTGGATCGGTCATCTGCCTGGCTCGGGTACTGGGGGCGGACTTTCACTTTTTGACGGTTCTAAATTTTATGTTTATAGTCTAGGCGTTCCTCCTCCCTTAATCAATTGTATTTTTGTGAACAGCAATGGGATTAAATTTGTCGGTACAAATATCGGTTTGTTTATATTCGACGAATTTGAAAATAGAATATTAATAAATGAAGAAAGCTCCGGACTGCCTATTAAAAATATATCGGGAATTACGGAAGACTCATCCGGTAAAATATGGATAACAACTGCCGGCAGCGGATTGTTTAAATTAAAGAAAATACCTTTTTAATTATGAATCAAAAAGAAAAAATATAATGAAATATTTCTCAATTCTAGCTTTACTTATAATAGTATTTTTAATGTCAGCATGTGAAAAAGAAGTTTCTGTTTCCCCGCCGGATGAACCGCCTCCGGATGGGTCAGTATTTATTGATTCATACCCGGCAAGTTTTATGATATATATGAACGGGAAATATAGAATTAGAAATACACCCGACAGTATTAAATGGCTTGAAACCGGTTCATATGAAATTCTACTCAGAAGAGATTTATTTCTTGATACCGTATTTACCGTTGATGTAGTTGAAGGGGAGCGGACAAATATATTTATTGATATAAGCAAAAATCCGAGAATGCTTGGAAATCTTTCCGTTGTAAGCGAACCTGAAGGAGCGGAAATTATTATTAATGATTCATCAACTTCAATTTATACTCCTTATATATTTAAAAAAATGCTTCCCGGTATTTATAAGGTTTCGTTAAAATATGAAAATCATGAAGATATTAATTTTTCAATTAATGTTAAAAGCAACTTTACCGCTTCATATAACGCTGTAATGATTGATACAACAGTTTGGGATTATTTTAATATGGGAAACTCCGGATTGCCTGCAAAAGTATTAACATGTCTGGCAATTGACGATAACGATGTAAAATGGATAGGCTCGCGTGAAGGCGCTGTAAGTTTCGACGGAATAGCTTGGAATCTTCAGTCGCCAAGTAATTCAGAATTAACCCATCAAATTGTAACTTCAATTGCAGTCGATAGCAAGAACGCGAAATGGATAACCACAATAGGCGGTATAGGAATTGCGAGCGATATGGAGGTAGACAGTAAATGGGCTAAAATAGATAACGGGTTAAGTACAGATTATTATAATAAGGTGTTTATTAAAAAAGCGGAAAGAGATATATATTATTTTGGGACTGATCTTGGTCTAGTTATTTTCGCGTTCGACGCCGATCCTTTTACAATGAGTTATACATGGAGAGATGTAGGCAATCCTTTAAGCAGCAGCATAACATCAATATGGAACGGTACTAACGGATATTTAGTCGGCTCAAGCGAAAGCGGCGTAGCTGTCAGCCGTGATACATGGGTAGTTTACAACAGGCTGAATTCAAATATTCCGGGCAATACAATTTCCGCGATGTATGAAAGCAATGAAGGTATCTGGGTTGGACATTTGCCCGGTTCAGGTACAAGCGGTGGATTAAGTCTTTATAACAACGGAAGGTTTGATGTTTTTACATTGTACATTCCCGGTCCCGTAATTAATACTATTTTTGTTGACAGCAGAAATATTAAATGGATTGGAACAGACTTTGGATTATTCGCTTTCAAAACAATATCAAATAAGGTTCTGATAAACGAATCAAATACCGGACTTCCGATAAAGGACGTAACCGGTATCAGCGAAGATTCAAACGGTAACATCTGGTTTTCAACAAGAGATAACGGACTTTATAAACTAAAAAAGATTAACAAGTTTGTGCAATAAATAATTTATAGAATCATTAATATCATTTTTTTATTTTATAAACTGAATCAAGCACGGTGCCGTCGACCCATTTTATCACGGCGACAACTTTATTTTTATCGGTTTTAGGTTTTTCAGGCACGCCTCCGCAAATATCATATACTTCTTTCTGAATTTCAGTAATTGTTTTATACGGTAGTTTTGAATTTTTTACCGCTTTTAATAAATCCTTTCTTTTAGGATTAATTGCAATTCCTCTTTCAGTTATTATTACATCTATAAGTTCTCCGGGTCCGCATAAAGTTGTAACTTCGTCCATTATTACCGGAATTCTATCTCTAAAAGACGGGATGGCAAGTATTGTGCATTTTGAGAATAAACAATTCTGCCAGCCGCCTATTCCATGAAGTAGATACCCGTCGGAATGACTTACAACATTGGCATTAAAATTAACATCAACTTCGGTAGCGCCCAAAACAACAGCATCAATTATTGAAGCGAAATTACCTTTGCCGTGATAATTGTAGCTGGTAAAGGGACTGGTATTAACATGATTGGCGTTTTCACGCATTGACCGCACACCTTCAAGATCGAATGTTTGTCCGTCAAGAATATAATCCGTTAAACCTTCTTCAAGCATCTCAACTAAATACTTAGTGCTGCCGCCTCTAATAAATCTGGCTTTTATTCCTTTTTCTTTCATTCGCTCTTTTAAATAAACCGCAAAAGCTAAATTGGTTCCGCCGGCACCTGCCTGAAAAGAAAAACCGTTTTTCATTATTCCGGCATCTTCCATAAATTGAGCTACATATTCGGCAATCAACAATCTGTCGGGACTCTTAGTAATTTCTGTTGTTCCGGATACTATTTTTGACGGATCTCCCAACGAATCAACCTGAACTACAGTATCTACATTATTGCCCTGTATCTGCCATGGATAACATGGGAAAGGTACAAGGTTATCGGTTACAACAATAACATTATCGGCATATTCGGAATCCGCTAAAGCGAATCCTAATAATCCGCATGCTGAAGGACCGCGGTCGCCTGTCGCATTACCGAAAGGATCGGCAGTAGGAGCTGCAATTACCGCAATGTCGACATGAACTTCGCCGTCCTGAATTGACTGGTATCTTCCGCCGTGAGAACGGAGAACTCCGATACCTTTCATTTTTCCTTCGGTAGTAAATTTACCCAAAGGACCGTTCATACTTCCTTCAATATGATGAATTGTTCCGTCTTCAAGATATTTAATCAAATGCTGGTGACATGGAAACGATGCGCTGGGGAACCATCTAATATTTTTAATTCCCATAGATTTAATAGTATCAAACAGCAGGTTTGTTACAACATCGCCGTTACGCAAATGATGGTGCGTTGAGATTGTCATTCCGTTTTTTAATCCGGCTTTCTTTAAAGCTTCCTTTAAATTCTTTACAATTTTATTCCCGTCTGACGGATAATCGGCGCAGCTTCTAATTGGGGGAGCGGCAATCCTTCCGCTTGGTTTATGTTTTCCAATTCCTTTAAATGGAATTTGTTTTTCTCCGTTAACTGTTGTTGGCACAAATCTTCCGGCAGAGTTTTTTTCTAATTTCATTTTTATCCTTTAGTAGCATTGTCATTCCGGCAATCTTTTATGCCGGAATCGCAGCTTAAGCTTAGCAGATTCCCGTAAAAAGCATACGGTAATGACAAAACGTTACTCTCTCCAATTTTTAGAAATAATATTATTCAATAAAGCTGACTCAATAACTTTCTGCGCGCGTTTTACAACGGGAGCGTCAATCATTTTGCTCCCTAAAGCTACAACTCCCATTCCTTTAGACTGCGCATCTTCAAAAGCGAGAACAATATTTTTTGCTTTATCTATTTCATCATTTGTAGGCGCGAATGTTTCATTTATAACCTTTATCTGACGCGGATGAATACAGCCTTTCCCCTCAAACCCCAAATTCTTTGCTTCTATTACAGAGGCTTTTAATCCGGCCATGTCCGAAATATCAGAAAAAACGGTATCAATAGCCTGAATTCCCGCGGCTTTTGCTGCGTTTACAACCATGCTGCGCGCGTAAAAACTTTCTTTGCCTTCATTGGTTCTCTGTGTTCCTATATCCGCGGTATAATCTTCCAAGCCAACCGCCAAAGCGCAATTATAGTCCGATGCAGCGGCTATTTCAAAAGCGTTTATTACGCCCCTCGCGCTTTCAATAATTGGCATATAATAAATATCGTTTTTGATATTATATAATTCCTTAAGCACCTCAACTTCGCGTTCAACATTCTTTACATGAACGGCAGATTCACATTTAGGGATTAGAATAACATGAACATTATGAGGCACAATAAATTTTAAATCTTCAATTCCTCTCGGCAGCTGATTAATTCTTACCATTCTTTCTGATTTGTAAAAATCAACAGAGCGCAGCGCGTTTCTAACCATTAATTGAGCGGCGTCTTTTTCCGGGGGAGAAACACTGTCTTCCAAATCAAGAATAATCGCGTCGGGATTATGAAGTCCGGCATTCGTATAAAACTTAGGTTCATTGCCGGGCAGATAAAGCCTGCTTCTTCTAAGTTTGTCCTTTGAAGATTTATATTTATTATTCGTATTTAAAGGGAGAAGATATTCTTTAGTGATATCGGGGAATAATCTTTTTACCGCGTTTTCAAAACGGGCGCATAATGTAAACGGAAGCGCTCCGAAGTCATTTATGTAAATATCCGCATTATTAAGTTCGAAAAACTTTATCATATCTTTAACAAGTTTTCTGATGCTGTTTCCATACATCACTTCAACCTTGCTTTCAATATTTATCTTTATGCCTTTCGAATCATTTTTGCAAATTTCTATAAAACAATCTGAACTGATTTTTTCCCCTTTTTTTCCCGATGAAGCTAATTGAATTTGTTTCATTTTTATTTACCCGGCTTTAAACAACCAGCTTTTGCATAAACTGATTAATTGTTAAATCTTCACAGTTAAAAATCATTTCTTTAATTTCTTTTTGTCTTTCGGCAGTTAGTAATTCGTGCGAAAGAGCGTTGAATTTGTTCTCAAGATCTTCAATAGTCATAGGTTCGCGCGGATCTCCTTTCGGGAATTCCAAATACTCGGAAAATTCTCTTCCGTCCTTGGTTTTAATTACAACTTTCGAAGGCTGTTTAGCTGGGAACATTTTTTCAAACTCAATTGAAGGTTCGCCTTTAATTTTATCAATTACTTCAAACACTCTCTTATCGTTAAGCTTCTCATCAGAAAATGATTCTGTTGTGACTTTTTTATCTACAATTGCTACAGCCAAACAATAGGGGAGCGAATGGTCGGCTGTTTCTCTTGATTCAGGTCTGTATTTATGCGGATCGAACAATATATCGTATGCTTGAGCCAATGTGGTTACTCTAACTTCTTCCACTTGAGAATAATCCAGATTATTATTAACCATTACTTTAATCGCGCAGGTTAAATGTGTATGCGAAAGCGCTTCGGTAGGGAATGCTTTCATTCCGCATTCAAGAATTTTATAATTTTGACCTAAATCTTTAACAAGCGCGTCAACGTCCCAGCTCCATTTTGAAACACCGTCTCTGCCCTGCATATCAACCGGCGAAAGTTTTTCATTTTTTGCGTCCCATCCAAGGAAGCAGTCCATAAATCCTTCCTTTCCTTCAAATACTTTTTCAGTTCCTGAATAACCTTTTTTTGCCATCAGGGCGGCAAACACACCGCTTTGAACCGCCATAGGGTCAACAGTATTTTTCATCATCGTTAATTTACCGGCAGTCGGGCATCCTATTGTATGGTTATGACATCCGCTTATACCTATTGCGTTTACCATTTCATCAACTGTTAAACCTAATAACTTTCCCGCAACAATCGGGGATACAAATTGGGTTAAAGTTGCGTGATGCCATTTACGTTCACGAATTCCAGGTTTCGCAAACAAACATAAACGCTGTTCAAATTCATATGCCAATACAATAGCTACAATAATATCCTTCATTGAAGCGTTGACAATTTCACCAGCCGAAAAAGCAGCAGGCATAATATCGGACGGATGAGAAGGATCTTCTTTCCAGTAAATATCATTAAAATCCAAAGCGCGGATCATTAATGAATTAACGAGCGCTGCATTAACGGCAGGAATCTTTTCACCGAAACCGATAATTGTAGCTTCCTCTTTGCCGGCCATATCCTTGTAAATATCTCTTATTATATTTACATCCTTTGTATGGTAGCCGCCGTAGGCGCATCCAATTGAATCATATAAATATCTTTTTACTTCGTGCACGACATTATCAGGCAAATTCTCGAATTTCAGATTAACAGCAAATTCGGAAATTTGCCTGGAGATAGATTTTTCCATAAAGAGTATATTCCTATTTGTTTCTTATAATCATTATTTAACTTGAAAATATGTTGAATAAAGCTGTAGTATCTCTTCCTTAAATTGAAACGGATCAATTTCTTCATCGCCTACTTTAAAGACGAAATTCTTATCACCTTTTTCGTAAGAGAATTTATCAAATGTTGAAGGGAATTTGGTAAAGTCGATTTCGTGTCCTTCGGGCAAACTCGGGTCATCAATTATTACTTGATAATTCTTCTTAGCAGTAACAATATCCTTACACAGTTTAATATATTTATGACTTGCAGTTTTGCGCAAAAGTCTTTTAACCGGTTCGGATGTTTTAAGAGGGGAATTTTTAATCCATTCCTGAAAATGGTAAGCCGTTGATACAAAATTAAACATTGCATCTCCGCTTACAAGCCGGTCAAGATGTTCGTAATCGCGAATTAGTTTTTCAAAAATATTTCGCGGAGTCTGAAAATCATGTGTTGCTTTCATTGCTGCCTCCAGTTTGTTTCTTAAACCAGGGTCGCGCACTAATTGCGCCGACTTTGAATAAATCAGGACGAAATCCTTCCCGCACATTATTCAGAAATTTATATATTCTTTTTAACCCAGTTTTCAAGTCCGCCGTCAATAATTAATTCCTGTGCGGCAGTTCCTACCGGGCTAATTGAGTATTCTTTTCCGTCAGCATAAATTACAGAATTTTTAAAATCGATTTTTGCTTCTATCTTTGTAAGAACTGTAAGTTTATCTTTCCCGAATTTATTTTTTAGATCATCAACTAATTCAGGTGCTTCAATACCCAGATAGCCGTTATTCAGGCTATTTCTCATATAGGTTTGACTGAATGATCCGGCTATAACGCATTGAATTCCTTTATACTTTAATGCGGTAGCTGCCTGCTCGCGAGAACTGCCCGTCCCGAAATTAAAGCCTCCTACAAGTATATCTCCCGCGTTAACATTGTCTTTAAATTCAGGATCATAATTTTCCATCACAACCTGAGCTTGTTCTTCAGGAGTGATGTCATCTTTATAAGTATATTTACCGGGATAGATACCGTCTGTATTCATATTATCCTGATTGCAGAATACAAGCTGACCTGAAATAATTTCAGGGAATCCTTCAAGAATTTTTACATTTACTTTAGATTTATGAGTTCTGGATTTAGATTCAATTGCGGCAGAAATATTTGAAACAGCTTCATCCCAAGGAAAATCAATAAAACCGGAAACGGCAGACGCAGCTACAACAGCGGGAGAAGCTAGATAAGCCTTTGCATTAGGTGAACCCATTCTTCCTTTAAAATTTCTATTTGTCGCCGATATTCCCACTTCACCGTCTTCCAGCAATCCGGTTCCCAAACCTATACACGGTCCGCATCCGGGCGGAAGCGTAATTGCTCCGGAATCAACCAAGGTCTGCCATGTACCGTTTTTCTCGCATTCATATTGAACTTCGTTAGATGCCGCCGCGATGTAGAACTTCACGCCTTCTTTAATTTTTTTACCTTTTATTGCAGCCGCGGCTTCCGCGATATCATCAATTCTGCTGTTTACACACGAAACCAAATATGCTTTATCTACCTTAATTTTTTCTTTTTTTATTTCCGGAAGGGAGGTCATAACTTTTACAGAATTTGGACCGGAAACATGAGGGGCAATTGAATTAAGATCTATAGTAATTTCTTTAGAGTAGTAAGAATCCGGGTCAGGTTGTAAATGTTTTAAATCTTTTTCCAGCTCATTAATTCTTTCAATATTAATTCTTGGGTGCCGACCGTTTCCGTCAGCGTCCGAAGGCACTCCCTGAAGTCCGCGTTTGTTAATATACTCCGCTCTTTTATAAAGCCAGTTAATTGTTATCTCATCAATCGGGAAAACTCCCGCAAGCGCACCCCATTCAGTTGTCATATTAGCGATGGTCAAACGTTGATCAATACTTAACTCTTTCAGTCCTTCGCCTACAAATTCAATAACATAATTTAATACTTCGTCTTTGTTGAAGAACCCGCATAGTGCAATAATTACATCTTTTCCTACAACGCCTTTTTTTAATTTTCCTTTTAATTCAACCTTAGCGACGGGGGGAATCTGCCACCAAGTTCTTCCCGTAGCCCAAATTGAAGCTGCGTCGGTTCGCACAATTGGAGTACCGAGACAACCGATTCCGCCGTACATATTCGAATGACTGTCGGATGCGACCGCGACCGTTCCAGGCCATGCATAACCTTCTTCAATCATTATCTGATGGCCAATTCCGCGGCCGGCGGGATAAAAATCCGCGCCCATTGATTTCGAAAATTCTTCGATCTTTTTATATTTCGCTAAGTTTTGTTCGCTGGTATCCTGAATATTATGATCCAAAGTATGAACAACCTGACGGGGATTAGCAAGCTTTGTTGCGCCGATACTTTTGAATTTTGGAATTACAGCTCCTGTATTGTCGTGTGTCATTACATAAGCCGGTTTTATTGAAACATAATCACCGCTTTGGACAATCTGCCCTTCATCCAGTCCGAAGGCATATTTCTGAACAATT
>Ga0180009_10000304_pt1 | contig 68901 bp, 48 predicted proteins | sample OS_PC_MetaG_FD_123537 | JGI IMG/M metagenome (GOLD analysis project Ga0180009, IMG submission 123537) | Groundwater microbial communities from the Aspo Hard Rock Laboratory (HRL) deep subsurface site, Sweden - OS_PC_MetaG | ecosystem: Environmental > Aquatic > Deep subsurface > Groundwater... | reverse complement strand
TCCTGCCCAATCTGTGTCATCTGCGAAATCTATGGATTAACCTGAAAATTTTAACGATCCACAGATTACACCGATTACACAGAAGCGAACCATCCCGGGTTTGCCGGATGCGCTGCGCTTATCAAGCCTACGTGTCTACCTGCATTGCTTGATTGCTGGCCGGTTGCATCCTGCCCAATCTGTGTCATCTGCGAAATCTGTGGATTAAACTGAAAAATTTTAATGATCCACAGATTACACCGATTACACAGAGGTGAACCACTCAGGTGTTGCCGGATACGCTGCGCTTGTCCGGCCTACGTCTATATCAAGTGGTCAGGTCAAGCCGATGCAGCGAGTACGCACTGCAGACACAGTCTTGCCAGCGAGCGCAGCAGCAGTGCGCTGCAGTGCAGACATCAACGCCCGGCGCGCTGCTCCAGCCGTGCGGCCAGGTTCATCACGTGGTAGATCACATGCTGTTCGATGACGCCGTCGAGCAGCGACGCGCCCGGGCCGCTGGCGTAGACCGCCACGTCTTCACCGCCATGGGTTTCTCCACCCAGCGGCACCAGCGTGGGCGGATGAAAGCCTTCGGCGGTGGTGTCGACATCACGCAGATCCACCCGGCCGCGCGGCAGGGCATCGGCATCGTGATCGGCCAGCCCGTAGATGGCGTCGGCAGTGCGCATGCCCGGCAGTTGTGCAAAGCCGATGCCGTTGATGTAGCCCAGCGTGGTGTATGGGTAGCCGTCGGCATCCAGTTTTGGCGCTTCCAGCGGCTGGCCCTGCATGTCATTGCCCACCACCTTGCCGAGGATCGGATTGCCGCGAGTCGGATAACCGGCCATGCTCATGACGTGGGAGTGATCGGCGGTGACAATGATCAGGGTCTCCTCGGCATCGGTCAGCTGCATCGCCTGCGCCACCGCCGCGTCCAGAGCCAGCACATCTTCCAGCGCGCGAATGGGGTTGGTGGCGTGATGGGCGTGATCAATGCGACCGGCCTCGACGTGCAGGAAAAAACCGTCTGCATCGGTCTGCAGTCGACGGATCGCGGCAGCGGTCATGGCCGCCAGCGAAGGCTCGTCAATGTCGTCATGGCTGGCGCGATCCAGCTCATAGGCCATGTGGCTGTCACTGAACAGACCAAGCAGGCGCCCCTGATCCGATGCTGCTTCGAGCTGCGCCAGCGCAGAGCCGCTGCTGACGTAGTGGCCATCGGGATTGCGCTGCTGCCAGCGTTTGATCAGGTCACGGCCGTCCTGGCGTCTGCCGCCTGCTGCGGCGGGCAGAAAATTGCGCCGGCCACCACCGAGCACGACCTCAATGCCATCGATCTGCCGCGCATGCTGGGGATATTCACGCTGATCCAGTTCGATCAGCTGGGTGGCAATGTCCTTGCAGTCACCGGGCTTGCTCATGGTGTCGGCATCGGCGTCGCTTTCATAGTCACGCTCGGGCGATTTGGCGTAGGTTGCCGCCGGTGTGGCGTGGGTGATGCGGGCGGTGGAGACAACGCCGGTGGCCATGCCAGCCAGTTCCGCGTATTCCAGCGCAGTCATCAGCTGCGGTCCGCTGCCACAGACACCGCGGGTGGTTTCCGGCCCCACGCTGATCATGCCGGCATTGGTCTTGACGCCGGTGATGATGGCGGTCATGGTGCCGGCCGAATCGGACACCTGCTGATCGACGTTGTAGGTTTTCACCAGCGCGCTGTGCGGCAGTTGCTCAAACGTCAGCGCGTGCTCCTCACCACTGCGTCCCTGCTTCTGACCGGCATAAATGCGCGCGGCAGTGACCGTCACCGGCCCCATGCCATCACCCACAAACAGGATGACGTTTTTTGCCGGCCGATGCGCATTCAGCAGGGCCTGCAGCAACTGTTCGCGATTGGCGGCAGCCCGCGCAGCACCGCTGCGATACCAGTCCGCACTGGTCTCGGCAGCCGGGGCTGGCAACGGTTGCGCCACGGTGCTGCTGGTGAACAGCATTAGACTGGCAGTCATTAACAACAGACCGGGCTGTAGGCGACAAAGCAGATGGGGCATGGTTAATTCTCGGTGCGTTGAAAGTGAGCCGATTATAAATGCCCGCTATGACCGGTACAGGATCAGTCCAGCACGTGCAAGCGGCCGTGCAGCGGAAAATACAGTGCGGTGGTGATGCGGGTCTCGTCCAGCTGCTCGAACAGCCGGCGATAATTGTGCAGCTGACCGGCATAGCGCTCGGCCTCCTGCTGCAGAAAACCTTCCAGATCACCGCCCTGGTGCTGACCGGATTTGTAGTCGATGATCCAGCGCACGCCATCGGCGTCGACAAACGTGCGGTCGATCACGGCGTTGATGAGTTCCCCATCGAGCATGCCGCTGAGCGCCAGTTCGCAGGCGGCATCACGATGCCGGCCACTGAGCAATCTGCGTCCGTCGGCGTCATTCAGCGTTTGCTCCAGCGCCGCGTGCACGCGCTCAGTCTGTGGCTTGAGCCGGGCCGCACCGGTGCCCTGCATCGCCAGCAGCAATGGCACGCGCTGCCGCAGGCTGTCCAGCGCAGCCGCATCCAGCTGCTCCAGCCCGATTCTGGCGATGTGTTCCAGCAGACTGTGGATGACAATGCCGGTGCGACGCGCCTGCTGTCCGGCCCAGTTGAATTCGATGTCGTGCTCGCGCTCGCGTGGCGGTAAAGCCGGCGACCAGTCGTGGCGTGGCCGCAGCACCGGATGCCAACCCGAAGGCAGCCGGCGGATGGACTGGTCGGGCATTGCCAGCATCGCCTGGTTGACCTCGTCAGCGTCGGCAGCCGCTGCGGTTGCCGCTTGCAGATCGGCATGGAAGGCAGCGCCCAGGCGTGGCCACAGCATGGCCAGCAAAGACGGCTGCGCCGGCTTGTGCTCATCCTGCGACTTGTCCGCAGCCAGCACCGTGCCCAGCACCAGCTGCTGTCTGGCCCGAGTCACGGCGACGTACAGCAGGCGCTGCAACTCGAACAGGCTGCGGCGCTTCTGCTCCACGCTGATCATGTCGATCAGCCTGCTGTTGTGCGCCTGCAATGACGAACGCAACGGCGCCAGCAACATCTGCTCACCACCGCTGAGCGGTGTGAACGGCAGCCAGTGCAGCAGGGTTGCCGGCTGCCGGCCGGTGCTGCGATGCAAGCCTGGCAGCACCACCAGATCCCACTCCAGCCCCTTGGCACCGTGCATGGTGAGCAGCTCCAGCCGCACCTTGGGATCCGGTGGATCGCCTTCGGTGTACTGCTCTTGCAGCAGCTGCTCGAAATCGTTCAGATCATCCAGCAGCCCCTGCTGCTCGGCCTGCTCCAGCGCGTGCAGATACAATGCCATCTCGCGCTGTTGCGCCGCCGGTCGGGTCAATGTCTGCGGCCCACCCAGCCCATGCCAGAGACCTTCCACCAGCATGCGCAGACTGCGCCGGCGCAGCAGCGCCTGGGCTGCCTGCAGCTTCTCCAGCACCGGCTGGGCACGTGCCTTGCCATCTGTGCTGAGCCCTTCCAGCAAGAGCTGCGTGCTGCTGTCTGTAGGCCAGGCCTGGGCCAGCGCCAGCAGATCGTCCAGCGTCAGGCCACACAAGGGCGAACGCAGCAGCGCCAGCACGGCGGTGACATCGGCGGGCAGCCAGATGGCGCGGGTGATGGCATGCAGATCCTGCACCAGCGGTCGCTGCAGCAGCGGATCCAGCTTTACCGCGCGGTAGGCAATGTTGCGCTGCTGCAACAGCGGCAGAATGGCTTGCAGATGACTGCGCGCACGCACGATGATCGCCGCCTTGTAATCGGGATCGTCCCGATGTTCGGCCAGTGCCTGCGCGATCAACTCAACCAGCGCCTCGGCTTCCGCCTCGGCATCGCCCCTGGCGATAAGCTGAATGGCACCACCAGGGCCGCGGCCGGCCTGCGATGGCGCATAGGCCACGGCACCGGCGGCGATGTCTTCTCGCTGCGGGAAACATGGACCGATCTCGGCATTGACCCAGTCCACGATCTCCGCGCGCGAACGGAAGTTGCGCGTCAGCTGCAGCGACTGCAGCCGCAATGCACCCAGACCGTGATCACGGGTGCGCATGAACAGACCCACCTCGGCCTCGCGAAAACGATAGATCGACTGCATCGGATCGCCGACCACAAACAGCGTGCGGCCATCGTCGGGTTGCCAGCCGTGGGTGAGTTTTTCCAGCAGTTCAAACTGCGCCCAGTTGGTGTCCTGGTACTCATCCACCAGAATGTGGCAGATGCGCTGATCCAGATACAGGCTGAGATCGCTGTAGCCGGATTCCTCGTCGCCCAGTGCGGTCAGCGCCGCCATCGACAGCCCGGTGAAATCGGTCTGACCGGTCTCGGCAAACAGCAGCTGCAATTCCACTGCGGTGCGCTGCAGCACCCGGACCAGAGCGAGCAGCACTTGCCAATCCTCGTCCTGATACTGCGGCGCGGGCAGACCACGCGCCAGGTGCAGCATTGCTGCCAGCCGGTCGAGGTCAGCGCAGGCCTCCAGCAGTTCTTGCATCCGCGCCTTGTGTGCGCTTTGCGGCGCACACCCGGTGCTGATGTTGACGCTTTTGCGCCAGTGCCCATCGCGGGTCAACAAGGCTTCCACCAGCGCCTGCCATGCCGGCAGGTCCGCTGCCTCCGGCAGCGGCAGATCAGCGCCGTCGTGCCATTGCAGAATCACCGATTGCCGCTGTTCCTGTAGCAGCGTCTGTTTGCTCTGGCCCAGCAGTTGGGCCAGCTCGGCAGCGCTGCTGCCGGCCTGTGCCAGTGCTGACTGCAGCGCGGCGTGCAGCTCGCGCAACTGGCTTTGCACCACCTCGGCCAGCACCTGTTCCAGTGCCGCCCGATCGGGGTCACCACTGCTGCCCAATGCGCGCAGCCATTGTTCGCGTCGGCCGAGCATGCCGCTGAGCAGATCCTCGATGTCCTGGGTACGGTGATCACGCCACAGCAGCAGGCGCTCCAGATCGGCCTGCAGTGCCTGACCGTCGCCCAGCTCCAGCACGCGTCGGGCCGCCCGGCGATACAGCGCCTGGGTGTTGTCGGCCGGCTGCGGCACCGGCCCAAGCCGGCTGGCCACCGGCATATTGCGGGCCAGATAATGACTGAAACTGTCGATGGTGCGGATCAGCAAACGCTGTGGATTCTGCAGCAGCCCCCATTCGGCCACCTGGTCGGTGAGTGCCTGGGCACGCTGGAGTGCCGCCTGCTCGTGATCGGCATCGGTGGTGAAACCCGGCTGCAGGAAACGCAGGATGCGCTCGCGCATTTCCGCAGCGGCCTTGCGCGTGAAGGTGATGGCAAGAATCTGCTCCGGTGCCTCCACCACCGCCAACAGGGCGAGAAAGCGCTCGACCAGCAGGGTGGTTTTGCCGGAACCGGCCGGCGCCTGCACGATCACCGAACGCTGCGGATCCACCGCCTGGCGGCGCTGCTGGCTGTCATCGCCAATAATCAATTGTGACGACATCATGCATCCACTGCCGGCAGTTCATCCTGATCCATGAATGCGCTGCGCTCATGAATGCGGCACAGCGCATGCAGATGACAGTATTGACAGACTTCGGGTCGGCGCGGATCCACCGCCGCCCGGCCGGCCAGGAAATCCGCCGCCAGCGCCTGCACATGGCTGGCCCAGTCCTGCAGCAATGCCGACCAATCTCTGTAGTCGCGGAATTTGCTGCTTTTGCCACCGATCCGGATCACCCCGTCGATGCCCATGTCGGCGGCGGCCAGACCATCGAATCCCATTTGATCCGGCGCCAGGCTGGCGAAGGCAATGCCCTGCGGCGGCGGGTCCATGGCCAGTGCGTACATCGGCAGCTGCGGATCGGCCATGCGTGGCTCCGGGAACCAGTCGGACTTGTTCACCCTGCCGCTCTTGTAGTCGATCAGCAACTCACCGTGCGCGGTGACATCGATGCGATCAATCTTGCCCTTGCAGCGCAACCCCGCCTGCTGCATGGTCACTCGTTGTTCCCGTGCCTTGACCGCAAACGGCGGGCGTGCCTGCTCCAGTTCCAGCCAGCGGGACAGCGCACGCTGCAGGCAGGTCAGTTCCAGGCGCTGGCCGACATCGCTCAGCAGCAGGGGCTGCTCATGCAACAAGGTCTGCAGAGCCTGGCCGGAAACGCGCCGTATGCGGGCTGCCAGCGCCTGCGCATCCTGTGCCAATAAGGCCGCCTGATCGGGCAGCTGCTGCCAGAACAGCTCCAGCGACCTGTGCAGCAGGTCACCACGCTGCATGGCGTTGAGGCCCGGTCGCGGCGGTCGCAGTTCACGCGCCTGCAATCGATGCACGGCAAAAGCCCGGAACGGGCAGGCCGATTGATTGCGCACCATGGCGGTGCCGCCTGGGACATGATCATCGGCCGCCACAGCGGGGAGAGCCGCTGCCTGGATGTCATCTGTCAGCACCTCCAGCGTCAGCAACGACGGTTCCGGTTCCGGCTGCACATCAACCAGTGTCGCCTGCTGCAGCAGCGCGGTCAGCTCGCGCTGTTCGCTGTCATTGCCGTTGGCCAGACTGCCCTGTACGCTATCGGCGCAGCGCAACAAGCCGCAAAGCTGCAGGGTGGCCAGGCGCAGACAGGCGGCGCTGCTGGCGGTCGGCAGCAAACCCTGCACCGCACCCGGCAGCAGCGCTTCGCGCCGCGCTGGCTGTGGCCAGGTGTCGGCATCCAGCGTGGTGATCCAGATGGCATCAAAGCGCGCTCCAAGCGCCTCGGCGATGCCCAGAATTTCCACCGGACAGCCGGGGTTGCGTTCACGAAACGTGCTGTTGGCGGCGCAGTCGTTGAGCAGCGACAGCGCGCGGCTGCGGCTGACCTCCCCCGACGTGACCACGTCCAGGGCGCTGAAGGCCTCCAGCAGGCGATGCCAGCGCTGCAGCAGCTGGTACTCGATGCTGTCCAGCTTGCGCCCGGCGGCAAAACCGAACGCCTCCAGCGTTTGCTGGAACTGCCCCGCCCACACCGACGGCAGGGCCCTGGCTGGCTGTTGCGACCAATGCTGCCGCCAAGCCTGAAAACCGTCCGCCAGGCGCGGACTGCCGGCCTCCTGCAGGCGCTGCACGCAGCGCTCGCTGCTCAACTCGTAACAGTCCTTGCGCAGCATGTCCCTGATGCAGGCGGCACGCTGATTTGCCTCGCCCAACCAGCCAGCCACGAACGGCGAGCGCAGCACCCGGCCGATACGCGGCTGATCGATGCGGTTCGGGTCCAGCCCCAGCAGCAGCAGCGCATCGTTGACCAGCGGCCATTGCTGCAGGCTTTTGCCCAGCGAAACATGCCAGCATGGCTGGCCGCTTGGCTGCAGCGCATACGCCGGCGCATCAAACACCTGCCGGAACAGGTTGTCGACCGACTCCAGCCGCGCCGCCAGATCCGGCACCACAACAGCGAGTGACTGCTGCGGATCTGCATCCAGTTGCTGCCGCGCCCAGCTTGCCGCCGCCTGCAGTTCGGCGTCGGCATCGGCAAAGCGCTGCAGCTGCAACCGCCGGGCGGTCTGCTCGAGTTCGGCGCGCGCCGAAGGCAAGGCATCCTGTTGCACCGACATGAATGCAGCCCACGTCGTGCTGCCGTGCATGAGCTGCACACCAGCCTGCTCAGCCGCGCTGAAGATGGCCTGTTGCAACGGCGTTGCTGGCAACTCGAAGCCAACGAGCTCGATGCGGGCGGGCAAAGCCAGACGCCCCGAGGCAATCAGCGCGGGCAGCCGGGCATCCAGCGTCACGGCATCGATCCAGCCATTGTCTTTGCAGCGCTGGCGAAAACGCCAGGCCCACTGGCGGAAAGCACGGGCATCGTCTGACAGCTCCAGCTGCGGCCACTGTTGCGGATCGGCCAGACAGTGTTCGTGCAACTGCTGCCAGGCGCGCTCGGCCAACTGGGCCACCTTCGGCTCACCGACAAAGACATCGTTGTCGATCACCTGTTGCCACAGCCAGCGTGCCTGCTCGGCGTCGATCAGCACCTGATCAACACCTCCGCACAACACCGCCTGCTGGCGCAGTTGCTGCAGCCAGGCCGCATAGTGCAGGACGGACGGACGCCTCCAGGCATTGACTCCCGCAGCCAACTGCTGCCTGGCGAATTGCTGCACTTGGCTGCGTGCCAGCCTTGCCGTTGGCGTCAGACAGAGGTGATCTGCGTTAAGCATTCAATACACAATTTATTAACGGATAAGTGTTATTCATCGATAAAGCAGTGACAAAACCGGAAATATAACCGCTTTCATACCTGTTTGTTACCAGGCAAGGGCTAAGCTTCGTTTTCACAACGGAGTATTGCATGTCCATAGCCATCCAAGATGTCTGTAAATACTACGGTACGACACGCGTCGTCAATCGCGTTAGTGTCAGCATTGATGATGGGGAGTTCTTTGTCCTGCTGGGCCCCAGCGGCAGTGGCAAAAGTACCCTGTTGCGCATCATTGCCGGGCTCACCAGCACCGATGCAGGTCGCATTGTGCTTAATGGTCGTGATGTCACGCTGCTCCCACCGCAACAGCGCGGAGTTGGTTTTGTGTTCCAGAATTACGCCCTGTTCAAGCACATGACGGTGGCTGAAAATATCGCATATGGGCTGAAAGTGCGCAAGCTCGCAGCCAATCAAAGGCATGACCGGGTGCAGCAGATGCTGGAACTGGTGGGCTTGTCAGGCTATGGACAACGCGTTCCGGGGCAGCTATCCGGCGGCCAGCAGCAGCGCGTCGCCCTTGCAAGAGCACTGGCGTTCAATCCGCAGATTCTGCTGCTGGATGAACCGTTCGGAGCACTGGATGCGCAAATCCGCACCGACCTGCGACGCAGTGTGCGACGCATTCAACAAGAAATCGGCATTACCACCATCCTGGTCACACACGATCAGGATGAAGCCTTCGCCATGGGCGACAGCATCGGCGTCATGCACGATGGCGAGTTGATTGAAACCGGCCCGGCAGAAAGGCTCTATCAGTCTCCCGCGCATGAGTTTTCTGCAGCATTTCTCGGCAATGCCAACCTGTTGGCCGGCGTGATGGAACGTAAAGGTATTCGGATTGGCGACGCCTTGCTGCATACCGAATTCGCCGACTGCACCGGTGAGGATGGCCAGATCGTCAAGCTCATGGTGCGCCCGGAGGACATTGAGTTAAGTCGGTATCTCAGCCGCAATGAACGTCGTGAGGTGGCAGAAGGGGTGATCACGGAACGACAATTCAGCGGTCCGGTGGAGCGCCTGCGCGTTGAGATCGAGCTGAATCAGACGCTGCATATCCTGCATCCTCCGGTGGCCAATGGTGCCAAGCTGGGCGTTATTGAAGTCATGCGCACACGACCGGAAGCATTGCGCAACCCAATGACCGTCGGACATCAGGTCAAAATCTCATTCAATCATGTGCATGCGCTGGAGATTCTCACCGACACACCGGTGCTCGGCGGCCAGGACGGCATTGATTTCATTGCCAGCATGCAGCAGGACTCACCCGGAGCTGAATACGGATCATCACAAGCATTGACCAGCAAGCTGTTTGATCACACCCCGGCAAACACCGACAACAACATTCTGCTGGTCTGGTTTGGTGCCGCGCGTCGGATTGACCGGGTCGTCATCAACCTCAGTGGCCATGTTGCCAACGACCGCCAACTGCTCAAACTGGCGCAGCAACTGTTCCGGATCGGGCGCCCACCGATGATTGAGTTGTTGGAAATTGCGCCTGCGGACACCCCGCATGAAGATGCCCGCAATGTTTTTCTGCGCGCAGCCCGCAATGATCTGCAACAGCTGGGCTCGGTGGTGCGCAGCAGACGCTGTCACGGTGATGAGATCAGTGAATTGCGCAACATTCTGAGCCAAAGTGACACCGATCTGCTGCTCACCGCAATGCCTTCTGCTGCCGGTGAAGCACTGCAAAAGCAGCAATTGGCTGACTGGGTGAAGCAGCAATATGGCCCCATATCCACCTGTTTCGTGCGCGCGAGCGCGGCAGAAAAATCCGCAGCACCAGCAGCACAATCTGCATTGACAACCGTACCACTGGAGCAAATCCTATGAATTCCTGCAAGATCAAGTCAGCCTTGAGCCTGCTGCTGGCTGCAGTCGTACTGAACGGCTGCAGCAATGATGGCAGCGATGACAGCGTCAAGATTCTGAACGTTTCCTATGACCCGACCCGCGAGTTCTATCAGGAAGTCAACCCGCTGTTCGCCGGACATCTGCGCCAGCAGACCGGAACCGACGTCATCATTCAGCAATCGCATGGCGGATCCGGATCGCAGGCGCGCGCGGTCATTGATGGTCTTGAAGCCGATGTGGTGACGCTGGCGCTTTCCTACGACATCGACTCTATCCATGACAAGGCGCGTGTGATCAGTGCTGACTGGGAGCAGGATTTCCCCTACGACAGCGCACCGTACACTTCCACCATTGTGTTCCTTGTGCGCAAGGGCAACCCGCTCGGCATCAGTGACTGGCCTGACATCATCAAACCGGGCGTCGAAGTGATCACACCAAACCCGAAAACGTCCGGTGGTGCGCGCTGGAATTATCTGGCCGCATGGGGCTATGCCTGGCGCAACGCCCCTGCTGGCAGCAGCGACAGCGAGCGTGACGCTGCTGCGCGCGAATTCGTCCGTAAGCTTTATCGCAATGTGCCGATCCTGGATCGAGGTGCGCGTGCAGCCACCAACACCTTCGTCCAGCGTGGCATCGGCGATGTGTTCCTGGCCTGGGAGAACGAAGCTATCCTGTCAATCGAGTCGCTGGGGCCTGATGAGGTGGAAATCGTGGTGCCTTCGCTGAGCATTCTCGCTGAACCCAAGGTTGCCGTGGTCGATGCAGTGGTCGATAAAAAAGGCACGCGCAGTATTGCAGAAGCCTATCTGCAATTCCTCTACACGGAGCAGGCACAGCTGCTCGCTGCCAAACATCATTTCCGCCCCCGCAGTGATGAGGCGCTGGCTGCCTATAGCAACAAATTCCCAACCCTGGAGCTGTTCACGGTTGCTGAGCAGTTTGGCAGCTTTGCCATGGCGCAAAAGATACACTTTAACGATGGTGGCGAGTTCGATCAGATTTATCAGCCACAACCATGAACACAATGGTCACCGCCATGCGCGAACCGGGTTGGCGGAAACCATCGGTATTGCCCGGCTTTGGCCTAGGTATGGGCATTACCATCTTCTGGATGGGGCTGATCATACTGCTGCCACTGGCGTTTCTGGTCTGGCACAGCAGCAATCAGAGCCTGGACGATTTCGTCCAAGCGGCCTTGCTGGACCGCAGAGTATTGCATGCCTACTGGATCAGCCTGTCCAGCTCTGTGGTCGCTGCCGTGATCAACACCGTGCTCGGCACGATTGTCGCCTGGACGCTGGTACGCTACCGCTTCCCCGGACACCGCCTGCTGGATGCCATGGTGGATCTGCCGTTTGCGCTGCCCACGGCAGTGTCCGGCATTGCGCTCACCAGCCTGCTTGCAGGCAATGGTGCTCTCGGTCAATGGCTTGAGCAGGCTGGTATCCGCGTTGCCTTCACCCAGTTGGGTATCATCGCTGCATTGACCCTGATCACGATGCCATTTGTTGTGCGCAGTGTGCAACCGGCGGTGGAAAACCTGCAGCATGAGCTCGAAGAGGTCGCTGCCAGCATGGGCGCATCACGCATCACCATCTTGCGTCAAATCGTGTTGCCGACTTTGTTGCCGAGTATACTCACCGGCATGACGCTGGCCTTTGCACGTGCTTTGGGCGAATACGGATCGGTCATTTTTATCGCCGGCAATCTGCCGTTCCGCACCGAAATTGCCCCCTTGCTCATCGTCATCAAGCTGGAGCAGTTCGACTATATGGGTGCCACTGCCATCGCCACCACCATCATGATCGTATCGCTGCTGTTACTGCTGCTGATCAACAGCATGCTGGCCTGGCAGCGCCGCCGCGGCCAGGGCAACTGACTCCAGGAACCCAAACCAATGATTACCCCAAGCCGCATACAACAGCCCGCGCAACATGAGCTGCCGCTGGCCTTGCAGGATTCAAATCTGCTGCGCTACAGCCTGATTGCGGTCAGTGTGGGTTTTTTGCTGATCATGCTGCTGGCACCGCTGCTGATTGTCTTCGGCTATGCGTTCAAGGCCGGCCTGGGTGCCTACTTTGCGGCGATCACAGAACCTGCTGCGGTGTCGGCCATCAGGCTGACCTTGCTCACAGCTCTGATCTGTGTGCCACTGAACACCATTTTCGGCATTGCCGCCGCCTGGGCCATCTGCAAGTTCGAGTTTCGCGGAAAAAGTCTGTTGATCAGTCTGATCGACCTGCCGTTCTCGGTATCGCCGGTGATTGCCGGCCTGGTGTTTGTCATCCTGTTTGGTGCCCAGGGCACTTTCGGACCCTGGCTGCAGGCCAATGACATTCAGGTGATTTACGCCGTCCCCGGTATCATACTGGCGACCCTGTTCGTCACCTTTCCGTTCGTGGCGCGTGAGCTCATCCCGCTGATGCAGGCACTCGGCAATGCCGATGAAGAGGCCTCCCTGAGTCTTGGCGCAAATGGCTGGACCACGTTCTACCGGGTAACCCTGCCGAACATCAAATGGGGGCTGCTGTATGGCGTCATCCTCTGTAATGCCAGAGCCATGGGCGAGTTTGGCGCGGTGTCTGTGGTATCTGGTCACATTCGCATGCAGACCAACACCATGCCCTTGCATGTCGAGGTCTTATACAATGAGTACCAGTTTACTGCGGCATTCGCAGTGGCTTCACTGCTGGCCTTGCTGGCGGTGGTGACACTGGTCATGAAGGTACTGATCGAAGGCCGCCTTTCTACCTCTGCAAAGTGACTGCAACAATGCCAGCACTGTGCCGCAACAACCGCTGTAGCAACCGAGTAATGCCAGCATTGCCTTGCACCGAGCTTCAGACGCCTGCATGCAGGCTGAGTCTTAACCGTGTCGGGATCCGGGTAGTCCGTGTCATGGTTCTACGATAATGTCGCATCGCCGCCTGCTGATCATCGTCAACCTGCTTTTGGTGGGGCTTACCGCGCTCACCATCGGCCTGGTTTCCCTGCTACTGCTAATGCGCGAGTCACAGCAACATGCGCTACAGATCAGCGAGCTGAAGGCCAGCCTTGCGCACGCAGCTTTGGAGCAGATACCACGTGAGCTGCTCACCAGCGCAAGCATATTGAGCAATCGTCCAACTCTGGCCAGGTTGCTGCGGCAAGACGATATGGAACCATTGCAGCCTTATCTGCAAGCCTTCCGTAACGCCAGCGAGCTGGATTTTATCGCCATTCAGGAGCACAGCGACAGCATCAGCCTGAATGGTTCAGTGCCCGACCCGAAACTGTTGCAGCATATGCTGGAGCTTGCATCACCGACACTGTGGTGGCTGGACCAGCGTAACGATGGCGGACACATTCTTGCCGTCGCCAGTGCTCCGCTTAGCATTGCGGATCATCCGCATGCCCAGGTTCTGGTGGGCAAGCGACTGCAACAGCGCGACCTGGACGCGCTTTCTGCACAGCTTGGCGTGACCCTGCAGGTACTGACCAGACAGCAACTGGCCACAGCACCGGAACAATCTGTCCAGCGCCAGCTGCTGTATGCCGAGCAACTGCTGAGCAGGGAATCCGACAATGGTGAACAGTACATCGCCGGCCTGCCGCTGTTCTCCCGCGATGACATCATGCTCGCTGCGGTGCTGGTACAATTGCCTGCCAACGAATTTGTTCAGGCCAGACAAGCCCTGCTCGAACGCTGGGCTAGCAGTGTCCTGCTGCTGATGCTGCTGGCCTTGAGCATTGCCATCTACAGCAGTCACCGCCTGGCACAGCCTGTCCGTCAACTCACCAAAGCCGCCGAGCGCTTGGCGAGGGCTGATTTCTCTACCCCGATCCCGGTCTTGCGCGATCGTGATCACGGCCTGCTGGCGGAAACGCTGGAGAATTCCCGCCAGAAGATTCTCGCCATGACCACGCGCCTGCGGCAACTGGGTGCCGAGGCCGGACTGTTGCTGGACACCATCAACGAGGGCGTGTTTGCGGTGGACACTGATCGCCGTATCCGCTTTCTCAATCCGGCCGCCGAACGCATGCTGGGCACCAGTAACGACGACGCCAGCGGTCGTTTTTGCGGTGATATCCTGCAACCGGTCAGCGTCGATGGCGTGCGTCCATGTGATCATGACTGTCCCATCCTGAAGGCTCGCAGTGGTTCCAGTGTGCGTGCCACCGAACATCTGCAGCTGCATGACAACTGTCACAGCGTGGTGATACACAGCTCGGTCCCTGCTGGTGGTCGCCAGGTGCAGATCCTGCGCCATGAAACACGTGCTGAGTCAGGCCGTCGATTGCGCGATGCCGTGATCGCAAACGTCAGCCACGAATTCAAAACCCCGTTGGCTGCCATTGTGGCAGCGGTGGAGTTGCTGGAATCCAGCGTGGCATCGCCCAATGGTGAGGCAAGCACGCTGATTGACTCCATCCAGCGCGCCAGCATTCGGCTGCAGCAATTGATCGACAACCTGCTGGAAAGTGTCAGCATTGACAGTCATGCGGATGCTCTCAATCTGGCACCGGTATCACTACAACTGCTGCTGGATGAGTGTGCAGCCCTGATCAGGCCGCTGCTGCTGCAAAAACAACAGCAATTGGCTATTGACATTCAAACCGGGCTGACCGAAATCATCGTCGACACACCACGCATGCTACAGGTGCTCACCAATCTGTTGTCCAACGCCATCAAATACTCACCGGAACATACCACCATACAGTTGCGGGCTTATCAGGACAAGTCCATGATTTATCTTGAACTGCAGGATCAGGGCCCCGGACTGAACGCCGATACCGAACAAAGCATATTTCAGCGGTTCTATCGCTCGCCAGGCCTCAGTGCGGGTGAATCCGGTATGGGGCTGGGCTTGTGGATTGTCGATTCCATCATCCGCCGACATGGCGGCAGCATCAGCGCCAGTAACCTGCCGCGCGGCGGCAGTTGCTTCTGCATCAGTCTGCCAGGTGGAGAACAGTCATGAAGATATTGCTGGTGGATGACGACGCCGATCTGCGTGCATTGATTCACTTTGCGCTGAGTCGCGATGGACTGCTGGTGGTGGAAGCGAACAACGTCGCTGCCGGTCTGCGCAAGTTCGACAAGGAACGACCTGATCTGGTGATACTGGACATCAACCTGCCAGATGGTGATGGCCTGCAACTGTGTCAGCAGCTGCGCAGCAAAACCAATGTTCCGATACTCATGCTGACCGTGCGCAACAGCGAAGATGATCTGGTTCAGGCACTGGAACTGGGTGCCGATGACTTTCTTTCCAAACCCTTCAGCCCACGCACGCTGCTGGCCAGAGTCAAGGCGCTGATGCGACGCTCCACGCTGGAGTCGAGCGCGCAGACGCACGGCCAATTCAGTCTGGATCATGCTCTGCGGCAATTAAGCATCGGCCAGGATGCAACGATGCGCCTGACCGCAATGGAAACCCGACTCATGCAGATATTGCTCGCCCATCAGGGCAAACCGGTCAGCAGTGACCGCATCATCCAGTACGTCTGGGGAACACGACTGACATCTGACCGGCAAAAGCTGAAGCAACTGATCCACCGCCTGCGGCAAAAAATTGAAGCCGACCCGACTGCACCGGAATGGTTGTTGACCGAGCCTGGTATCGGTTATCGGCTGAAGGTATCTGAAGACAAGAGTCAGACATGACCATCAGGCACGACATCATCATTGTCGGCGGCGGTGCCAGCGGCACCCTGCTGGCCACCCAGTTGCTGTTGCAGGCAACCACGGCACTGCGACTGTGCTGCGTGGAACCGACACCGAGGCTGGGTGCCGGGCTGGCCTATGGCCGCTGCTCCGGCAATCATGTATTGAACGTGCCGGCCAACCGCATCAGCGCCATCGCCGGTGACCCCGGACATTTTCTTGACTGGCTGCAAAGCATGCACATCGTGCCGGAGGAACCGGGCAACCATTACGCCCGCAGACAACTCTATGCCGATTATCTGCTGGCCTGCCTGCACCAGGCACAAGATGCCAGCCAGCATGATCATCAGCTTGTCCACGTCACGCAAAAAGCGGTTTCGATTGCTGCTGCCGGCAATGACTGGCGACTGCAGCTTGACAGTGGCGAACAACTGGCGGCTCCACGGGTTGCCCTGGCACTGGGCAATCTGACTGCCCTCACCGCACCTGCGGGACTGGAGGAACTGGTCCAGTCAGCCCACTATCTGCATGACCCCTGGCGCTTGCCCTATACCCGACTCGACGCCGGCAGCCGGGTTGCCATCATCGGCTCGGGTCTGACCGCTGTTGATGCACTCTACAGCCTGATCAAGAACGGTCATCAAGGCAGCATTGAGGTGTTTTCCCGCTCCGGTCATTGGCCCGAAGCACAACGCATGCAGCGGCCAGCATGGCGCTGGCAGCCAAGCGCAACCAGGCTGCGACCGCTGCTGCGGGAACTGCGCAAAGAGCTTGCCAAAGCCGCCGCTGAGAACATCCCCTGGCACAGCGTGATCGATGGGCTGAGACCGCATACACCTGCATTGTGGTCGGCACTGCCGGAAACCGACAAACGCAGCTTTTGGCGGCATCTGGCGAGTCGCTGGAACCGGCATCGTCACCGTCTGCCACCGTTTGCCCACGAGTTGCTGCAGCAATGGGAACAAAATGGCCAGTTCACCATGCTGCTGGCACGCAACATCGAAGCCCGCATTGATGCAGATGCCATCCAGCTGCGCAGAAACCATCATGCCGCCTGGCGCAGCTTCGCCCTGGTGATCAACGCCACCGGACCCAGCTGCCGACCAGCCCAGGCCGACAGCCAGCTGCTAAAGCAAATGCACGCCGATGCGCTGATTCGACCTGGCCCCTGTGGGGTAGGCATCGACAACACGGCAGATGGTCAGATCATAGGCGCTACCGGCACCACCACTGTGGGCCTGTATACCATCGGCCCACTGCGCCAGGGCAACCTGCTGGAGTCCACCGCCATTCCCGAGATCCGCGAGCAGGCCAGTGAATTGGCTGCAACAATGCTTGTGCGATCCGCGCTCTGTGATCGAGCCAAGCATGGATAAGCTTTGCTCACAATGGGTGCCGCGTGATTAGGCAATGCAGCATCTGCATGGCTTCATTCTGATCCAGACTCAAAGCTGTTTCAGTGCTTCAGAATGCCAGTCACAGAACTACTTAATACATTGTAGTCACCGCCAGTAACTCATTTGTAACCAATATGTAGCTTCTATCCCCGCATGCTACACACTGGCAAATCATGGTCACAGTCGTTTGACTGTTTGTTTACCCATATGAACAAACTTTACCGCAAGCATCATCGAGTCAACGGCTGCATAAAGTTGCTCAGCGTACTGCTGTTGAGCCTGTTGTCGAGCCTAGTGCTGGCACAATCAGATGACGGGCCGTGGCGTGCTGATCAGGCACTTGACACACCCGATTGGTTCAGCATCAGTGGCGAGCAGCGCACGCGCTACTCGCATCTCAGCAATCAGTTCCGCAGAGTGCTGGACAACAATGATCAGGCCATCAGTCTGCGCACGCTGCTGCGCATGGATGTGCGCCTGGATCAGGGCGTCAAGCTGGTCACCGAGTTGCAGGATTCAAGAGCCTATCTGACCGACCAGAACAGCGCTGCATCGACCATCGTTGTCAACGCTGCGGAACTGCTGCAGGCGCACATGGCGCTGGGCATGCAGGATGTGTTTCGCGATGGCGACCGCCTGGACCTGAATATGGGCCGCTTCACCATGGATCTGGGCGGACGCCGTCTGGTCGCGCGCAACCGCTTCCGCAACACCATTCAGAACTACACTGGCCTGTATGCCGATTGGCGCAGCGGTGAACAATCCCGACTGCGAACATTTTTTACCCTGCCGGTGTCGCGCCTGCCGTTTGATCGCGACGGAATCCTCAACAACAAGGTCAAATTTGACGAAGAGGACAGTGACCTGCTGTTCTGGGGGGCTTTCTTCGAGCGTCAGCAGGCACTGTTTGGTGCCACGCTCGAGGTGTATTTTTTCGGTCTCAATGAAAGCGATGACCCCGGAGATCAGGAAACGCGCAATCGGCAACTATCAACGCCGGGGTTTCGCCTGCTGCAGACACCGCGCACCGGACGCTGGGACTACGAATTTGAGAACGTGCTGCAATTAGGCGAGCGCCGCGCCAGCATCTTGCCCCGTGACACTGAGGATCTGGACGTGTTCGCTCATTTCCATCACGCCGCCATTGGCTATTCATTCAAGTCCGACTGGAACTGGCGCCTGACCGCTGAACTGGATTATGCCAGCGGTGAAGAGTCGACCAGCGATGATGATGCCAACCGCTTTGACAGCCTGTTTGGCCCCCGCCGTACAGAGTTCGGTCCCACCGGCATCTACGGCATCCTGGGCCGTGAAAACATCATCTCCTCAGGCCTGCGACTGCGTTTCAAGCCAGACTCTCGTCTTGATGGTTACATCTCCTGGCGCGCCAACTGGCTGGATGAAAAAACCGACTTCTTTGCCCGTTCCGGGGTGCGCGATCCGCTGGGGCAGTCCGGCAGCTTCGCCGGGCATCAGATCGAATTCCGCACACGTTACTGGGTCATTCCCGACCAGATCCGTTATGAAGTCGGCGCAGCGGTATTTCTGGAACGACGCTTCCTGCGCACGGCACCCAACGTCAATGAAAACGGCAATCCGCTTTTTGTCTACACCGACATCAGCTTTTTCTTCTGAGGCTCTGCACACGCCCTCGCTCAATGTTTACATAAGCCGGAAGATGCCCATACCAAGCAGGCATGGAGGTACCAGCACCACCCGTGAAGTCCATGCCCTGGCAGCAAAACTGCAGGCTCACACCTTTTCCCTGCAGCAACAATTTCCGCTAAACTGTATGCATGAACACCCGCTGCAACAGCTTCAGATATGCCACCCTACTCTTTGCGCTGCTGCTGCTTGGTGCATGCGGCAGCAACGAGATCAAGGACATTCCACCGCTGTTGCAGATCCGGCAGATGCAGGTGCTGGACGATCAGGTACGGCTGGTCATGCGCCTGCGCAATCCCAACGAAATTCTCATCCAGACCCAGCTGCTGAACTTTGATCTGCTGCTGGACGAGCATCTGTTTGCACAATACAGCGGCAATCCCGACATTGACGTGGTGCCCAACAGCGCCGAGGAATTCGAACTGCTGGTGACACCACTGCAGCCACGCCAGCTGCAGGAGTTGCGTGCTTTTGTACAGGCCGGCGAGGGCAGCGTGGCCTGGCGGCTGGATGGGCGGCTGGAACTGGAACAGCGCATCAAATCGAAACTTGAACAGCAGGGCCGCCTGTTTCCGGCCCCCGGCAGCGACGATCTGCTGCGCTGACGCCGTAATAGGCCCGGCTTGCAAGCCGCACGGATGACCACCATGTGACGGTTTCCAGTCACTGTTTCAGCTGTCTCCATGTCGCAAATGACCCCCCGGGAAATCGTCCAGGAACTGGACAAGTACATCATTGGCCAGAACAACGCCAAGCGCGCGGTGGCGATCGCCCTGCGCAATCGCTGGCGGCGCATGCAGACCGATCCGGATCTGCGCAACGAGATCACGCCCAAGAACATCCTCATGATCGGCCCCACCGGGGTGGGCAAGACCGAGATTGCCCGCCGCCTGGCGCAACTGGCCAACGCGCCGCTGATCAAGGTCGAGGCGACCAAATTCACCGAGGTCGGGTATGTCGGCAAGGATGTGGAATCGATCATTCGTGATCTGGTCGACAGCGCGGTAAAAATGGCCCGCGAGCAGGCCATGGCGAAAGTGGAATCGCGCGCCCACGATGCCGCCATCGACCGCATCGTCGACATTCTGCTGCCGCTGCAGCGGCATACCGATCCCGACACCGGCAGCGAAACCGACAATCAGGACTCACGTCGCAAGCTGCGCCGCAAGATCATTGCCGGCGAGCTGGACGAGCGTGAGATTGATCTGGAGGTCACCGCCAACATCGGCGTCGAGATCATGACGCCACCGGGTATGGAGGAAATGACCAGCCAGCTACAGAACATGTTCCAGCAGTTCGCTGGTGAAAAGAAGCACAAACGCACGATGAAGGTACGCAATGCGATCCCGGCGCTGACCGAGGAAGCGGCCGCTGGCATGATCAACGAGGAAGAGGTCAAGCAGCAGGCGCTGGACAATGCCGAGCAGAACGGCATCGTCTTCATCGACGAGATCGACAAGGTCACCCGGCGCTCGGACCATCAGGGTGCCGACGTCTCGCGCGAGGGTGTACAGCGCGATCTGCTGCCGCTGGTGGAGGGCTGCACGGTGTCCACCCGCCATGGCATGATCCGCACCGATCACATCCTGTTCATCGCCTCCGGTGCGTTTCACCTGGCCAAACCCTCGGATCTGATCCCCGAACTGCAGGGTCGTTTGCCGATCCGGGTCGAGCTGTCGGCACTGGACGCCGGTGATTTTGCCCGCATTCTGACCGAGCCGGAAGCCTCGCTGACCCGTCAGTACAAGGCACTGCTGGCCACCGAAGGCGTCACCCTGGAGTTCACCGACGATGCCATCACGCGCATTGCCGAACTGGCCGCACAGGTCAACGAGAGCACCGAGAACATCGGCGCGCGGCGCCTGCACACGCTGCTGGAACAGTTGCTGGACGACATTTCCTACCACGCGCCGGAGCGCGATGGCAGCAAGGCCACCATCGATGCCGATTACGTTGACCAGCAGCTCAAGGACATGGCCGGCAACGAGGATCTGAGCCGGTATATTCTTTAGCCGATTAGCACGTCCTAACAGGATGACCCCAGCACGGACGCCCAACGAACAGCGTGTCAACATACCCAATAATGGCTATTTAGTGAGAGAATTTCGAATTTCAGTTGTCCTCCTCTGTAATGAGGAGTTAGGTATTGATCATCACTTTAACATAATATTAATAAATCAACCTATCTTGATGACATCAAGGCTTCAAAGGAGAGGATATTAATGTTTACTTATCGATTAGTTCTCACATTGACAATACTCAGCGTTTCATGTATCGACTTCGCTTCTTCAAGCACTTCTGCATCAGTCTGTGCAAGAGACCACGAAAAACCCAATACGGAATATCATTACGCAGCCTGCCTGTATGGCGACGGCAACTTTACCTCAGCAGCCCATGTGCTGGAAGCATTTCTGGAAAATCAATCAAATCCGGAGTCAAATGCTTACAGATTGCTGGGTGATGTCTACTTGTCGCTGCAAAGATCTGAAGACGCGATACATACCCTGCAGCAGGCACGAAGGCTTGACCCGGAAGATGTCTGGACTAAAAACAGCCTGTCGAACGCATTCTTCGCCAGAGCGATGGAGCTTTCACCCATACAAATCAAGGGAAAAACCATCTTCATGCCCGATGAATGCAAACCGAATGCTGCCCTCATAGCCAAAGCCGATGAGCAACAAAGCGCTGCGTTAACCAGGCAGGCACTGACCCTGGCCAAAGAAGTCAAAGCTGATTTCGACAGGATCAATAAACCATTACTTGCGGCACACAAACAGGCTTTTATTGGCATGATGATGATTGAGCAGGGCGAGTTTGATGAGGCTGTTCAGCAGCAGATCAACGCTGCCGAAAGGATGATACAGCTTTCACGCGGGACCGACGATGAGCGTTTCTATTCAACGCATGCTGCCCATATCTATGCCAACGTCAGCAATCAGTATGCCACTGAAAACGATACTTCCATGGCCAGATTTTACGGTGATCTTGCGCTCGAAACAGCACCTGATGATTCCAGCAGAACGAGTATAGAAAAAATGCTACCGAATGAAAATTCTGTTAACAATTCTACATCCAGTTATGCCTCCGTGACAGGCAGTGCTCTGGGTGTACAAGCGAAAGGAAATTTTGCTTGCCAAAATCAACCCATCCTGGTTGATAGAGTTGATCTGGAGGAAATGGAATGAAGATGCTCAAAAAATCTGCTATCTTGGCAATTTATCTACTTCTGGCAACGATCCCGATAAACTCCAGCGCTTCCGGCTTCCATGAATCTGTGGCTGGCCAGTGGTGCCGGGAAAACCCGCAAACCGGTTTTCTTGAATGCCAGCATCATGTCTTTTGGAGATTAACATTCTATATCCCTTGAATCTCCACAATAGCGAATGATGTCTGCATGTAGGAATCACTTTATGTGAAAATTGCTGAATTCGATAATCTGGTTTGACTTTCATTGCTGTCATCTTCTTCATTAATAAGGCCGTCAATGACGGCCTTATTTTATTTCTCTACGCTGGCAACCGCAGCTGCTGCTTCTATGACGATTCTAGTTGCCAGCATGGTTCTTTATGTGGGCAATAAGGGCTGTCAAGCTTACGAACAATTGACTTTACATCAGGACAGCGGTGTGCGCCATTGTGGCGCTGATGACAACCCGAATCAAGCTGAATACATTACCTATCGCCACGCGAAGCATTACAATATGCTGATGCAGCAGAAAAACGACACACAAGCGGATCGCAGCACCGAGCCCGGTGACACCGCCGACTTCGGCTACCGTCAGGTCGCCCGCGCCGACAAGCGCAAGCTGGTGGATGGGGTGTTCAGTTCGGTGGCGGCCCGCTACGACATCATGAACGACATGATGTCTGCCGGCATTCACCGCCTGTGGAAGCGCCATTACATCGCCACCTGTGGCCTGCGTCCGGGTGACCGGCTGCTGGATCTGGCTGGTGGCACCGGCGACATCGCCCGGCTTGCCTGGCAGCGACTGCAGGGCAATGTCAGCATCGTGCTGGCCGACATCAACATGGAAATGATCCGTGTGGGTCGCCAGCGGCTGGATGATCAGGGACTGGTTCGCGGTATCGAGTACCTGCAGGCCAATGCCGAGCAGCTGCCGTTCGCGGATGCCTCGTTCAACGTCATCACCATGGCCTTCGGGCTGCGCAATGTCACCGACAAAGCAGCGGCCCTGCGCGAGATGCGCCGGGTGCTCAAACCCGGTGGCCGCGCCGTGGTGCTGGAGTTCTCGCGTGTCACCCAACCCGCAGCTGCACGTGCCTACGACTGGTATTCGTTCAATGTGCTGCCGCGCCTGGGTCAGCTGATCGCCGGTGATCGAGACAGCTATCAGTATCTGGCCGAATCGATCCGCAAACATCCCGATCAGAACACCTTGCAGCAGATGTTTTTAGATGCCGGTTTCGCCGCTGCCGACTACCGCAACCTGAGCGCCGGCATGGTGGCCATTCATCGCGGCGTCAGTGCCTGAGTCATGACCACGAGCAGCGCACCAGGCGAGTTTATCACCCCACTGCCCGGCATCCTGGCCGCCGCACTGCAGCGTCTGCTGCGTCGCCTGCAACAACATGCCGAGACCAGCGAAGCACCACCGGCTGACGCGTTTGCAGTGCAATTGCAGGGCCTGGGCATGACGCTGATCTTTGCCAGCGACGATGCTCAGCAAATCGGTGTCAGCGCCACCCCGATCAGCCCCACGGTCACCACCATCAGCGCCACCCCGGCCACCTTGTTCATGCAAACGCGCGGCAACCCGGCCCATGGCCGGGTGCAGATCAGTGGCGATGCCACGCTGGTACAGCAATGGCAGCTGTGGCTGCGCGATCTGCTTGGCGACAGCATGGCGGACCCCGAACGCCAGCTCAGCGAACGCTTCGGGCCGGTCATCGGCGTGCAGCTGCACAAGCTGCTGCAGGCGTTGCGCGACTGGACCAACATGGCCGCTACCCATACTGCCGCTAGCGTCAGCGAATACTTGCAGGAAGAATCCGGACTGCTGATCACACCAGACGAAATGGAGCAGTTTCTGGACCAGGTCGATGCGCTGTCCATGCGCGTGCAGCGCTTGCAGGCCAGATTGCAGTGAGCCTTTATCCGGCCCGGGCCCTGCGCGTGATGCGCATCGTCATGACCTTGTCGCGCTATCGGCTGGACGAGCTGACGCGTGCGGCGCACTGGTTCCGGCCGCTGACCTGGATGGTGCCGGGCAAACGCGGCATTACACAGCACCCACCCGGTGCCCGTTTGCGCATGGCCATGCAGGAACTGGGGCCGGTGTTCGTCAAGTTTGGTCAGGTGCTGTCGACCCGCCGCGATCTGCTGCCGCCGGAGATCGCCGATGAACTCGCGCTGTTGCAAGATCAGGTCCAGGCGTTCCCCGGCGAGCAGGCACAGGCGATCATCGAAGCCGAACTGAAAGCGCCGGTGACAGAAATATTTGCTGCCTTCGACATCGAGCCTCTGGCCTCGGCCTCCATTGCCCAGGTGCATGCAGCAGAACTCAAGGACGGCAGCAAAGTGGTGGTCAAGGTGGTGCGGCCCGGAATCCGCAAACGCATCGGGCACGATATCGCCCTGCTGGAAAGCCTGGCGGCCATGGCCCAGAAGTATCACCCGGAAGGCCAGCGCATCCGGCCGGTGGAGATTGTCAACGAGTTCAAGACCTTCATCTTTGATGAGTTGAACATGCAGCGCGAGGCCGCCAACGCCAGCCTGCTGCGGCGCTATCACGAAAACTCCACCGAACTGTACATTCCACGCATGCACTGGAGTTATTGCAGCGAGCGCATCCTGACCATGGAGCGCGTGTACGGCATCACTATCCGCGACAAACAAGCACTGCTGGATCATGGTGTGGATCTGCAGGCGCTGGCCAGCCGCTGCATCCGGGTGTTCTATGTGCAGGTGTTCCGTGACAACCTGTTCCACGCCGACATGCATCCAGGCAATCTGCTCGTGTCCACCGAGCACCCGCACGATCCACAGCTGATCGCGCTGGATTTTGGCATCGTCGCTTCATTGCCGGCCAAAGACCTCTACTACATTGGCGAGAATTTCACCGCCATGTTTGAACAGAATTACCGCCGCGTGGCGGAATTGCATATCGAAGCCGGTTGGTTGCCAGCCGATACCCGGGTCGATGAAATGGAAGCCAGCGTGCGCACCTTGTGCGAAGCCAACTTTACCCGTCCGCTCAGTGAAGTCTCCTTCGGGCAACTGCTGTTGCAACTGTTTCAGGTGGCCAGACGCTACAAACTGACCATTCAGCCACAGTTGATCATGCTGCAAAAAACCCTGCTCAATATCGAGGGCCTGGCGCGTGATCTGTACCCGCAACTGGACATGTGGGCGATCGCCAAGCCGGAGCTGGCACGCATCATCGAAGTCCGACGCGGCCCCACCGCCACCTTGCGCCAGTTGCGCCGCCGCCTGCCGCGCCTGTTGGAAACCACCCCGGAAATGCCGGAACTGATTCACCAGACCATGCGCAACCTGGCCCACGGTGAACTTCGCATCACGCAACGAGATCCTGCCACCGCACAACTGCCGGAGCTGCTGCGCCGCTGGCGCCGCAGCAGCATCAGCGCCATCCTCGGTGCCAGCCTGTTGATCGTTGGCACGCTGTTGCTGGACCACCAGCCCCAAGCCGAGTTGCTCAACATCGGCTGGAGCACCTGGTTGTGCTGGCTGGCCGGTTTGAGCGCATTCATGCTGGCCTGGCGGCAGTAAGCACAACCAATATTAGATCATCTGCAAATACTGAGTTGGGCACACGTCTACGCTCAAAAACAGAACCTGTCTGCAAACCATAGTCTGGCAATGTCATTTCGAATGACCAGCAACACTGTCCAGCGACATAACAATGGGCGCAAATACTGTATACCCGCCTTATTCGCCACCTCGCTACTGCGACGAGCAGAAAATTCATACGGTGGGAACAGCTAATTTCCATCGCAAGCTGTAGACCCTGCCTCAGGTCTGTTGCTGTGCCGGATGCCGTTTTCACTGAACCCAAGCCGCATACCGGCGTCGAAGCATTTGGCGACAATCTACCCTGGAGTACCATGCCTTATCTGTTTTTTTGCCTGCTGCTGTTGATCTGCACAGATTGTGTCGCCGTCAGTACCTATGAAGTCAGCCTGGATGAATCCCTGCAACATGTCGATGTGCGTATCTGCTTTGCTCCGAACGATGCCCTGCGCCCGGCTGATCTGCATGTTGACGGCGATGCCAGGGCGGCCATCAGTCGCTTGCGCTGGAATGAACAACAACTTGACTCTGTGCGCCAGTTGCGGCGCTTGCGTGTGGTCGATACGGCCGGGAATTGCCTCGATTACCGGGCTCAACTGCAGACCACCGGTCGCCGTTGGTTCGCCGATAACACTGATTACCGCCTGACCAGCAGCAAGGACTGGCTGCTGGCGCCTGCGCACGGCCAATCGGCACTGATTCGTTTTCATTTGCCGCCCGGCATGGCAGTGTCGGCGCCGTGGCCACCAGCTGAGTCCGAGGCAGCAGAATTGGCTGAAGACTGGATGTTGCTGGGACAGACACCACCATCCTGGAGCAACAATGTGGTGTTCGGTCGCTTCCAGGTACAGCCGCTGACCCTGGGCAACAACACGCTGCGAGTGGCGATACTGCCGTCAAGCCCAACATTGACACTGGCCCAGGTGCGACCCTGGCTGGAAGCCTCGGCACTGGCGGTGATGCGTGTACATGGCACGCTGCCGCAGCCGGATCCGCAAGTGCTGATCATGCCAGCGGACGGCCAGAACGATGCCATGCCGTTTGCCCGCGTCATGCGTGGTGGCGGCATCGGCCTGCAGTTTTTTGTTGATCCGAACAGTTCTGCGCAAGCGTTTGCACAGGACTGGAAACCCACCCACGAATTCAGCCATCTGCTGTTTCCTTATATCAGTCGTAGTGATGCCTGGCTGTCGGAAGGTCTGGCCTCGTATTATCAAAACATCCTGCGCGCTCGCGACGGCCGCCTGAGTGAAACCGACGCCTGGGAAAAACTGCTGGCCGGTTTTGAGCGTGGTCGCCGTGATCGCAAACGCAATGTGACCCTGACCGAGGAGGCCAGCGGCATGCGTCACAGCCGTTCCTTCATGCGCGTGTACTGGAGTGGCGCGGCGATGATGTTTCTGGCCGACACCAGACTGCGCGAACTAAGCGGCGGACAGCAAAGCCTGGACACAGCGCTGGCTGGCCTGGCCTCGTGCTGCATGCGGTTGGGAGAGGTCTGGCGGGCCAACGCTATCATGCGCAAGCTGGATGAGTTCACCGACTACTCCGTGTTCACCGACATCTACCGACAATACGCTCATTCTGATCAGTTTCCGCATGTGCAAGCGCAGCTACGCGATCTCGGTATCGTGGAACGGCATGGTCGGGTGCGCCTGGACGATTCCGCGCCCGCAGCAAAGCTGCGCCATGCACTGCTGCAATTTAACCAGAGCACCACGGCAGTTCTGCAATAATGGTAGCAACCTGCAATACGCGGCAGGCCATTCAACTCAAATCCCGGTGCTGACATGAAAAAGACGATCAAATACTTCGCCATTGCCTTCGTCACACTGTTCGCCCTGCTGGCGGCGCTGCTAATCTATATCAAGCTGTTTTTTGACCCCAATGATTACCGCGAACAAATCGCCAGCCAGGCCAGCGCGGCCGTCGGCCGTGAACTGGTCATTGACGGTGATTTGTCACTGTCGGTGTTTCCGTGGATTGGTATCGAAATCGGTCACGTCACGATCGGCAATGCCGACGGGTTTGCCGGGGATTTTGCCAGCGTGGACAATGCCGGTGCAGCGGTCAAATTGCTGCCCTTGTTGAGCAAGAACATTGAAATCAACCGCGTGGTGCTGGATGGTCTCAATGCCAACCTGCAGGTCAACAGCAACGGCCGCAACAACTGGAGCGATCTTGGCCAAACCGAGTCGCCCGCTGCAACCACAAGTGATGGTCCAGGGCTGCAGTCATTCAGCATTGCTGGTATTGCCATCAGCAACAGCCAGCTTAACTACAACGATCAGCAAACTGGTCAAATCGTTCAGGTCAGCGACATTAATCTGACTGCCCACAACATCAGTAGCGGCAAACCGTTCAGTGTCGATGGTGGCCTGCTGCTCAGCATGCCGGCTGATAACAGCAGTTATCAGCTGCAGTTGGACGGTGAGTTGCGCTATCAGGCGGATGCCGGGCAACTGGATTTCACTGAGCTGCAGTTGAGCGTGGCCGAACAAGGCGATCAAGCGCTGCCGGAACTGCGCATTCAGGCCAGCGGCAGGCTGAATACCCAGACCGAAACCTTGAGCCTGGAACCGTTGCAGCTGAACGTCGGTGATCTGCGGCTGGACGCGCAATTGCAGGGTAGCAGTATCATCTCGGCACCGGCCATCAACGGCACCGTACAGCTGGACGAATTCAATCCCGGCAAGCTGGCAAAAACCTTTGCCGTGGAGCTGCCACAACTGGCCAGCGACCAGGTCCTGAGCACAGCTGCGGCGGAACTCAAGTTCAATGCCACCAGCGACCGGGTGCAAATCAGCCATCTGCAGGCCAGTCTGGATAAGTCGATCATCAGCGGCAATCTCACCGCCACCCTGGGCGATCAAAGCAGCACCAGGGGTGATAGCTATGTGTTTGATCTGAATCTGGATCAGATCAATCTTGATGACTACATGCCGGCCACACCGGCAGCATCCTCCGAGCCACTACCGCCGGTGGATGTGGAGCTGTTTCGCTCGCTGAACGCACGCGGCAAGGTCAGCGTCGGTCAACTGACCATCAATCAGCTTGACATGACCGACATCAATGCCAGCATCAAAACCGATCGCAACGGCTGGCAATTCCAGCCAATCGTCGCGCATTTTTATGATGGCCAGCTCAACGGCGGTGTAGCGATCGATGCCAGCGGTAATTCACCGGTGCTCAGCGCCACCGGCGACTTCAGTGAAGTGCTCATGGGCACTCTGCTCGCCGATATTGCCGGACGAGATCTGCTCACCGGCATCGCCAGGTTCGACAGCAACCTGAAAATGGACATCAACCAACCGCAGCAAACCCTGTCCGGTGAGTTTTCGCTGGGCATCAACGATGGTGCCATCAAAGGCGTTGATCTGGTCGGCATGTTGCGCCAGGGATTGAGCATCGCCAACAACCTGAGCGGCGGCAAGGTCGGTGGTGTGGACCTGCTGCAAAGCAACGGCGATACCGAGTTTGCCAATCTGTCCGGTCGCTTCATCGCCAACAACGGTGTCATTCGCAATAACGATTTCAAGCTTGTGTCGCCGCTGCTGAACGTGTTGGGCGAAGGAGTGATTGATCTGGCCGCCGACAAGATCGACTACACGGTCACCGCCTCATTGCTGCAATCACCCGAGGCCGGTAGTGATAGCAAGCTCACAAAGATGTTGGGTAAACAGATACCCATCCACATCGGTGGCACACTCGCCAAGCCCAGCTACAGCATTGATCCGCAAGTGTTATTGAAGATCATCGCTGGCGACAAGCTGGACGCACAAAAGGACAAACTGCTGGACAAGCTGCGTGGCGATGAGTCCGGTTCCGGCTCAACCCGAGATACCGCCGCCGGGGTACTGGGTAGCCTGCTGGGCGGCAAGTCCTCGTCAGCCGATGCCGGTGCCGATGGCGATGGCGATGGCGATGGCGATGGCAATAGCGAAACAGACAGCACAGTGGCTCCAGCAGCGACAGCCGAAGACGACGATCAAGCAGCTGACGAAAGTTCAAAAAGCTCTACTGAAGCTGCTGCGGGCGCGCTACTCAAGGGCCTGTTCAAGAAGAAAAAACCAGCTCAAGAACCAGCGCCTGAAGACGATGATGGCGGTGGCGGATAATCGACTGCTGCGCACGCCCATGACCGGGGGTAAAGCAATCCACAGATTGCACAGATTACGCCGATGTCATAGATGAAAATCTGATTTTGCCGGGAAGTCGTTGTTGGGTGACGCTGCGCAATGAATGTATGACGAGCGTTGTAGCGTGACTCTACGCCATAATCAAAGTACTGGCCCCGGGCCTGCGCCGGAGTGACCAGCGTTGTTCAGGAACCCGAAATCTGCCGTCATACCGGTGCAGGCCGGTATCCAGACTGTTCACCTCGCTTAGCGAATCCTTATGACGATTCCAGACCTTGCGGCTGTGATTGGGAAAAAATGGCGTGGCTGTTGCACCTGCGACGCAATGCTTGCAAACCCTGACACCAGTCTGCGCAGGTATCACAGCAGTAACAAATCGGCCCAGCAATGCCAATCCGGCAGCGTCGCCTCAGCTTTGTTCCAGCAGCACATTGGCAAGTTCGCAGAAATCCGCGACCTGCCGTTGTGGCTGCGGTGCCCCGGCAAACCGGTAAGGCTTCGCCCGGGCCACGTAGGCGGCCTGCAATCCAGCCCAGCGGGCGCCAGCGACATCCCAGTCATGCGCTGCGACCATCATACATGTCTGCACTTGAGCACCGGCCTGCGCCGCAGCCCAATGATAAACCTGCGGATGCGGTTTGTACTTGCCCACACCCTGCACCGACAATTGCCCGTCCAATAACTCCGTGAGCCCGGCAAACTGCAACTGCGCCTGCAATGATGCTGCCGATGAATTACTCAACGCATACAGCCTGAAACCAGCAGCGCGCAAACGCCGCAGCGCCGGAATCACATCGTCGTGCGGCGGCAACCTGGCCATGCACGACAAGCTGTCTGCCGCCTGCGACGCGCTGATGCGGATACCTTCCTGCTCAGCCAACTCGACCAGCAGCGCGGCGGCAATATCAGTAAACGCCTGGTATTGACCGGCCACCGTCAGCACCAGCGAGCGATGCAGTAACTGCACGAACCATTGCTGCGCCAGGTGTGGCTTGTCGCCCAGTGCCGCACTGACCGCAAGCTGTGCCGGCGCCAGATCCAGCAAGGTCTCGTTGACATCCAGCAACAGGGTTGTGCCGCTCATGTCGATGACTCCTGCATTTCGCACACCACAGCATCGACCGCACAGTACCTGTCAGCATCCGTGTGCTCCGGCTGCAGCGTTGGATGATCGATACTGAATTGCTCAGCCAGAAGACTTTGTAATTGCAGCACCTGCTTCGGCCATTGCAATAAATCCGCGACCACCACGTGCGCCGACAATGCAATGCGTGCGCTGCTGATCTGCCAGATGTGCAGATCATGCACTGCCACCACGCCATCGACCTGGCACATGCAAGCTCGCACTTGTTCGGGATCAATCGCCGCCGGTACCGCTTCCATTACCACATCCACACTGGCGCGCAGCAAACGCAACGCAGAGTGCAGTAACAAAGCGCTGATCAACAGCGACAGAATTGGATCGATGGGCGTCCAGCCAGTAGTCATGATCACCACACCGGCGGTGATGGCGGCAAACGAACCCAGCAGATCACCAAGCACGTGCAAGCGTGCTGCGCGCGTGTTCAGCGATTGCCGGCCGCCAGAGATTACCCACAGCACCCCCAGGTTGATGATCAGCCCCAGCGCTGCGACCACCAGCACGGTGCCACCGGCAATCGGTAACGGTGTGTGCAAGCGCTGCCAGGCGTGGTAGACAATAAAGCCGATCAGTACCAGCATGATGCTGGTATTGATCAGCGCTGCCAATACTTCGGCACGACCGTTACCCCAGCTGCGCCGCTGCGTCGATTTGCGACCGGCATACCAGGCCGCCAGCGCCGCCAGGGTCAGTGAAGTGCTGTCCACCAGCATGTGCCCGGCATCGGCCATCAACGCCAGCGAGTTGCCCCACCAGCCCGCCACCAGCTCGACAGCGGCAAATACCAGCGTCAGCGCCACTGCGATACCAAGTTTTCTGGCATCGTGCTGATCGTGATGCTGGTGATCGTGATGGTTCATGCGATCATTATAGAAGCGCAGACAGGCCATAGTCTGCATATTCCATGAAGGGTTATAGTGCGGATGTCTGCGTGGCTGATAGCCTGAAATCAGCTTGGCCTGGTATCAAATTGGCCTGGTATCAAATTGGCCAGGCATCAGATTAGCAACCGGCACCACAATGCAGTGCCGGAGATGACCAACGGTGACTGCGTCAGCGCGCCGCCTGACTGTTCATGGTCGAGTTTCGGCTGGCATCGGTGACCTGGGCCGGATCACGCATGCCGGTGGTATGGCACCAGCCGGTCTTGTGACCTCGGTTGATGGCACCAGACAATTGACCGTAAGTACGTTCGGTGGTGCCGTCTTCCGGATCACTGAGCACCAGATCGCTGGCAATATTGCAATAATCCCAGCGCCACCATACATCGGTGAACGAGGTGGTGTAATAGTTCACCTCGGCGCGTGCCCACGACGGAATACCGGCCAGCCAGTTGGCGGCACCGGAGTACGTCAGATCGGTGTTGGTACCACAGCCGACCCCGAACACCGAACCCAACGCGGCCAGGTTACCAGCCAGCGCGGTACCTCGATAAGGCGTGCCGACTGACTGGATCAAGCGGCCGGCTGAGGCAAAATCAAGGCCACTCCAGTAATACGTGTACAGATGGGTTGCCGCCGCACCGCCCTGGCTGTGGGCGACGATGCCGTAGGAATCAAACTGTTGACCGAAATTGAGAATATTCAGGGCAAACTGGTTGTGGGAGCGGTTCTGATTGAAGTCCTGGAATTTGGCGCTGGATGCAAACTGGCCCTGTACCGGGCCCCAGGCGTCACCGGAACAATAACCATGCACCAGCAGCAGACGCGCACTGGCGCGCGTGCTGGCGCGCTGTGGTCGCGGACCCATCAGCATGGCTTCATCTACGCTGGCTGGTGCGCGGGTAGCAGCTGCGGGCAGACGAGCAATGTTTAGCGGCATGCGGCTGGCCTCGCTCAGTACAATGAAATGATCCGCCTGTTCGATGCGCACATTGCGCAATTCAAACGGCTCCCCGGCTCCGGACAGGCCAATCCAGCGGCTGTCCAGATGCAGTTGCGGGTTATCAGCCGGCAGCATACCGCCGATCCAGGCCACTGGCACCGACTGCTTGCCGATCTTGCCCCAGACTTCGGCATAGGCGTGCACGAACGGTTCAGATGCCGAGCGCACTCCGGCAACCCCCAGATCAATCAGCAGTCTGCGCGCATCGATTTGATCGGCAAACGCCGGTAAATCGGCATCCAGCGTCATGCCACGCACCAGTGGGCGTTCGATCACAGCCAGCGCATGTTCCACCGTGCGCAGCACCATAGTACCGTCCGCGCTGCGCCCGCGTAGCACCACCTGGACCACATGGTCACCGGCCAGCATCGGTGTGTAGGCTGCCTGCAACGTGCCAGTTGCGCTGCCAACCTCAGCACTGCGCTGAATTGTCGACACTGCCGACTCCGCATGCATCGGCACAATCTGTTGTGTGCCCGATGGATCGGTGACGCGCAGGAAAGCCTGCTCTACCTTAAAGCCGTGATCGGCCTGGCTGATCTGTGTCGGGCTGATCTGAGCCGAATCGAGTTCGGTATCCGCTAGTACCATGTCGGCCAGATACACCTGTGCCTCACCGATCAGTTGGCGACGATGCTGCTGCCAGGAGCGCAACTGCCACGGGCTGTCACTGGCGAGCATGACAAAGCCACGCGACTGCTGCGGCTGTGCCGCGCTGATCTGCAGTCTGATTACATCCTGCAGCGGATCGGCAAAGCGATACGCGGTGCCGGCAAACTGTTCGTTTTGCAAACCGTAATTGACGGCAGCGACATCGCTGGCCAATTGTTCTGCTGCACGTGTGCCAGCGGCGCTGACAATGCTGGTCTGCCAACTGCTGTCGTTGCCTGAGAACACCACAAAACGCGGGTTGTCACCGTCGGCAGCCAGTTCGCCCTGCCAGCGCCAGACGCCATCCCGGTTCTGCGCCAACTCCACCGGCAGCAAAGCACTGGTGGACAGTGTCGCGGTAGTGCTCGGCTCAGGTAAGCGCATCAGGGCAAACTCGGACGGCGGGCCGGCCAGTTGCTTGGGGGTCGGTTGTGCAACTGCAGTTGTGCTGAGGCAAATCATCAGTGCCGCCAGGCTACCGCCCAGCAGGTGTGTAGCCTGCAACTGGCGCAGGTTGAGTAAATCAAAAACTTGGTGTGTCATTTATTATTCTCCGGTTTCATCCTGAAAAACTTGGTAGCGCCAAATCCAGCAGCGATTACATCCGTGCATGCTGTCCCCGAGACAACCGCAAACTGCCAGTACCGGCCAGCCAGATAGTACACTCGCAGCCGCAGTCGGTACTGATTTGATCTTCACATTTAGCCAGGACTTATCACAATCAGCCACGTGCCAGAGTGCCGCTATGATGGCCGCAGCAAGGAAAAGCCAGTTTGAGACAGATTGTTCTATCTTTTGAGGCGAACAATAAGCCTATTTAATGAAAAAGATCGGAATACAGGGCCAAACATGGCTTTTCCGCAGTAGATCAGTGTTAAGTCCGACAGGCGACTGGATTACAATAGTTGGCATGGAAATCTTCAAGGAATTTCAGATCGAAGCGGCGCATCTGCTGCCCAATCTGCCCGACGGCCACAAATGCAAACGCTTGCATGGACACTCATTCAAAATAGCCGTGTATGTAACCGGAGAGCCGGGCGCTGAGAGCGGTTGGGTCATGGACTTTGCCGACATCAAGCAAGCATTTGCCCCACTCTTCCAGCAACTCGATCATCACTATCTGAATGCCATTGAAGGCCTGGACAACCCCACCAGCGAAAACCTGGCGCTGTGGATCTGGCAACGCCTGCAACCGGCATTGCCCGGTTTGAGCAAAGTGCAGGTACGCGAGACCTGCACTGCCGGCTGCAGCTATTGCGGGCCAGCGCATTGATTCCACCAACTTGAATGCTGCGGCGCGGAGCTGACGACGGGGCTGGCGAGACAGTTCGGATGAGCGTTGCAAATTCCATTGCACTAGTCAGTACCTGACTACGGAGCCAAACCCTTGACCAAACCAGCAGCAAAACAAATGACGATCGGCGTACTCGCTGCCCAGGGCGGGGTTGGAGTGGAAACCGTGCGTTACTATCAGCGCCGCAAGCTGATGCCGGAACCGCCACGGCCATACGGCGGCGTGCGCCGCTATTCGCAAGCGGATTTGCGTAGACTGCGTTGCATTCGCCATGCCCGCGAGTTGGGCTTCTCGCTCACCGAGATCGAAGATCTGCTCAAGTTGGACGACGGGCTGGATTGTGAGCAGGCCCAGCGCATCGCGGATGACAAGCGCATGACCATTCGGGAGCGCATTGATCGTTTGCAAAAAATCGACCATGTACTGAGCCAATTGCTACTGCAGTGCCAAACCCAAACCAAAGCCAGTTGCCCGATGATTCAGGTGCTCGGTGAGCCGGACAGCCCACTGCAGGAGTGACAGCCGTTGATCAAGCTGCTATCAGGAACCTCTGTATAGCTGCCTGGAATCGGCGCAGATCTATTCTGTACCGACCTGTGTACGGCGCAAGCGCAATGCGTTGCCGATCACCGATACCGAACTGAACGACATTGCTGCAGCGGCAATCATCGGCGACAGCAAAATGCCGAAAAAAGGAAACAGTACGCCAGCCGCAATCGGTATACCGATGCTGTTGTAGGCAAAGGCGAAAAACAGATTCTGCTTGATGTTGCGCATGGTGGCCCGGCTCAGCTTGCGCGCCTGCACGATGCCACGCAGATCGCCCTTCACCAGGGTCACGCCGGCTGATTCCATGGCCACATCGGTGCCGGTGCCCATGGCAATACCGACCTGGGCCTGGGCCAGTGCCGGCGCATCATTGATGCCGTCACCGGCCATCGCCACGAAGCGGCCCTGGCTCTGCAACTCCTTGACCTTGTCGGCTTTCTGGCCGGGCTGCACGTCGGCAAACACCTCATCGATTCCCAACTGCTCGGCCACCGCCCGCGCTGTGGTTTCGCTGTCGCCAGTCAACATGACAATGCGCAAACCTTCAGTGTGCAAGGCCTTGATCGCCTCCAGCGAAGTCGCCTTGATTGGATCGGCCACCGCGACCAGGCCGGCGGCTTTGCCATCAACGGCGAGGAACATGGCCGTACGCCCCCGTGCACGCAGCTGTTCGGCCGGTTCGGAAAGCATTGAGATATCAACCCCGCCGTCTGCCATCAGCGCGCTGTTGCCAAGCGCCACGGCTTGCTCGCCTATCTGACCGGTCACGCCTTTACCGGTGACCGAATCAAACTGACTGTAGGATTCCAGATCAATAGTGCGATCCTGTGCGCCTGCCACAATCGCTGCGGCCAGTGGATGCTCGCTGCCGCGTTCCAGCGTTGCTGCGAGCTTGAGTACCTGTGCTTCCTCGAAGCCGTCGACTGCGATCACATCCTGCAGTTTCGGTTTGCCCTCGGTAAGCGTACCGGTCTTGTCGACAATCAGCGTATCAACCTGACGCAAGGTTTGAATCGCCTCGGCATCCTTGAACAGCACACCCAGCGAAGCGCCCTTGCCGCTGGCGACCATGATCGACATCGGTGTGGCCAGCCCCAGCGCACACGGGCAAGCGATGATCAGCACCGCCACGGCATTGATCAGCGCATAGGCCATGGCTGGTTCTGGCCCCCACAGCGCCCAGACGACAAAAGTAATCACGGCGCTTAATACCACAGCCGGTACGAAATAGCCGGCCACAACATCGACCAGGTTCTGGATCGGTGCACGACTGCGGCTGGCCTGCGCCACCATCTGCACGATCTGCGCCAGCAGCGTTTCGCTGCCGACCCGCTCGGCGCGAATGATCAAGGCACCTGTACCGTTGACGGTGGCACCAATCACCTTGTCGCCTGCGCCTTTTTCAACCGGGATCGGTTCGCCGGTAAGCATCGATTCGTCGATCGAACTGCGCCCTTCTTCGACGCTGCCGTCGACCGGTACCTTTTCGCCGGGCCGCACCCGCAGCAGATCACCGATCTGCACTTCATCCAGCGCCACATCCTCCTCGTTGTCGTTGCCATCGAGGCGCCGCGCGGTCTTGGCCGCTAACCCAAGCAGCGATTTGATCGCGGCGTTGGTCGAACTGCGTGCGCGCAGCTCCATGACCTGTCCAATCAGCACCAGCGTGACGATCACGGCGGCGGCTTCAAAATACACACCGACCTGGCCCGAGGCGTCACGAAACGAGGCTGGAAAAATCCCGGGCGCCACGGTTGCGACCACGCTGTACAGATAAGCCACGGCAACGCCCAGCCCGATCAGCGTGAACATGTTCAGGTTCCAGCCGCTCAGCGAGCGCCAGCCGCGCACAAAGAATGGCCAGCCACACCACAGTACCACCGGTGTGGCCAATACCAACTCCAGCCAGCTGCGCACATCATGGGCAACGATTGCATTCAAGTTGGCGCCAGGCAGCATGCTACCCATGGCCAGCAACAGCACCGGAACCGAAAACACCACCCCGACCCGGAACCGACGGCTCATGTCGCGCAGTTCGCTGTCGTCTTCCTCATCCAGACTGATCGTGGCCGGCTCCAGCCCCATGCCGCAGATCGGACAGGCAGCGGCCCGGGTTGAGCGCACCTCGGGGTGCATCGGACAGGTATACACCATGCCGGTGTAGTCTTCCGGCACCTTGTCGTAGTCCTGTTTCAGGTTCGCTGCTGTGGTCTTGCAGTGCTCGTGCTGATGTTCGTGCATGATCTGTGTCCTTTAGGTTTTATCTGCCAAATTGCTGATCACATCGATAGCGGCGGCATCGGACTCGTCCAGACAACCGGTTTCGAGTTGCAGCGTCATGAAGAAAAATCCGAACCGCTCCTGCAGTAGTTGATGCGCCTGCCGCAAAACACGGGCTGATTCGGACTCATCGGCAATCCTGGCGTGCCCGGAAAACACATAGCGATTGCTCGTCAGTGCCCAGGCATGGACGTGATGCACGTCGATGACGCCATCAATCGCAGCCAGCGCGTCAACCACTTCGCCGAGATCGACATCTGCAGGCGTGCCCTCCATCAACAGATGCATGGTGTCGCGCAGGATGCCCCAGCTTGCCCACAGCAACACCAGACCGAAAGTCATGCCGAGCAGCGGATCAATCAGCAAGAACCCGGTGAACTTGATCACTAATGCGGTGACGATGATCAGCAAGCTGCCGACAAAGGTCTGCATGATGTGCCACAGTGCGCCTTTGACGTTCAGATCACGCTTGCTCTGTTTCCACAGCAGCCCGAGAGAAACGAACTCGGTCGCCAACCCACCAGCGGCAGCCCACAGCATCGGACCGGGCGGCAGTTCGATGGGCGAGGTCAGCCGTATTGCACCCATGACCAGGACAACCAGTGCCATGACGAGAAGAAAACCGCCATTGACCAGTGCGCCGATGATTTCAGCGCGATACCAGCCGAAACTGCGGTCGACGGCGGCCGGACGGCGGCTCAGCCGGGCGGCGACAATCGCCACCAGAACGCCGCCGACGGCAGAGAAGGTATGAAATGCGTCCGAGATGACGGCGATTGAGCCGGTCCACAGACCGATACCCATCTCGATAATGAAATAAACGCCGGTCAGCCAGGCCGCAATGGCCATGCCACGGCCGCTGGCCGGCATGTGGCCGGCATGGCTGTGAGCAGCGCTTGGCGCATGCTCGGAACTCTGCCGATGCGCATTCATAACATTCTCCGCTCAGTCATAACTATTTGTCCTGGTCGGATCGTGCTGAACGTTGGGCGCCCTCGGCATGACCATCACAGCGAGGGTTCTCGCGTTGCGTAATGGTCTGCCGACGGTATTGTCCCGTTCGATTCATTCGAACAGGGCCGGGTAGCGGGTGAAAACCTGCGTTTTGCCCGCTGCATCAAACAACACGACATTGAATGCCTGGCGCCTTCCGTCATATTCCATGCCGGGTGACCCCATGGGCATGCCGGGCACGCTCAAACCGCGTGCATCGGGGCGCTCCTTGAGCAAGCGCAATACATCGGCGGCCGGAACGTGGCCTTCAATGACGTAGCCGTTGACAATGGCGGTATGACAAGCCCGCAATGGCTGTGGCACACCAAGTTTCTGCTTGACGTCATTGATATCGGACTTGGTGACACTTTCAATGGCAAAGCCGTTTTCTCGCATGTGCGCCATCCATTTTCCACAGCAGCCACAATTGGCGTCATGATACACCACCAGCTTCAAGTCACCAGCAACATCAGGTTCCGGTGTCGACTGGGCGAAACATGCCGCACTTGTCAGTATTGCTACAAAAGCAACAGCCAGCTTCAAATTTGTAATTTCAATTTTCATCTCAACGATTCTCCTAAGGTTTTGGCACAGCCGGAAATGTTCCTTCAGGAAGGCGGCTGGCTGTCATTGGATCCCTTCCAGCGAATCCTCTTGCACATTACCGGTTTCAGTCCTGATTCCGATGCTTTTCCAGAGGTAGTACACCACCGGCACCACCAGCAGCGTCAATACCGTGACGGTGATCATACCGCCAACCATCGGCGCGGCAATCGGCCGCATGACTGCCGAACCGGTGCCGGAGCCGAGCAGGATCGGCAGCAGGCCGGCGATGATCACCGAGACGGTCATGATGATCGGCCGCACACGCAACAGCGCGCCTTCGGTGACGGCCTGGTGGATATCATCGCGCGTCAGCTGATGATTGAGTGCTGCGGCTTCATCCCGGTGCCGGTCCAGCGCATGGTCCAAATACACCATCATCAACACCCCGATCTCCACCGCTACCCCGGCCAGGGCGATAAAACCGGCACCGACGGCGACCGACTGGTTGAAGCCGAGCAGGTACAACAACCAGTAGCCACCCACCAGCGCCAGTGGCAGGGTGCCCATGATGATCAGCACCGAGATGGCGTTACGGAAGTTCATGTACAGCAGCAGCACGATGATGCCGATGGCCGCTGGCACCACCAACTTAAGCTTGGCTGAGGCACGTTGCATGTATTCGAACTGGCCCGACCAGCCCAGCGAATAACCAGCGGGCAGTTCTATATTCTCGGCCACGGCCTGTTGGGCTACCTGCACATAACCGCCAATGTCTGTGCCGGTGACATCGACATAGATCCAGCCGTTCAGGCGGGCGTTTTCGGTGCGGATCACGCCGGGGCCACCATCGATGCGAACGTCGGCGACCGCCGACAGCGGAATTTCCTCACCGCCCGGCGTGATCACCACGAGCTGTTGCAGTTTGCTCAACGAACTGCGCAACTCGCGCGGATAGCGCAGGTTGATCGGATACCGTTCCAGCCCTTCGACGCTTTCACCGACGCTCATACCGCCGATCGCCGAGCTGACGATCTCGTGCACGTCGGCGATGTTGAGGCCAAAGCGCGCTGCGGCCAGACGATCCACGTCCACAGTGACGTAGCGCCCACCGGTAACGCGCTCCGAATACACAGAAAGCGTGCCCGGCACGTTCTTGATCACCCGTTCAATGTCTTCACCAATGTCGGAAATGACATCCAGATCCGGTCCTGCGATCTTGATACCGACCGGGGTCTTGATGCCGGTGGCGAGCATGTCGATGCGGTTTTTGATCGGCATGATCCAGGCATTGGTCAGACTGGGCACCTGCACCAGCGCGTTGAGCTCGGCTTTCAGCTTGTCCATGGTCATGCCCGCGCGCCACTGCTCACGCGGCTTGAGCTGGATCGTGGTTTCAACCATGGTCAGCGGCGCCGGATCGGTGGCCGAATCGGCGCGCCCGGCCTTGGCATAGGTGGTTTTGACTTCTGGTACCTGCATAATCAGCCGGTTGGTCTGGCCCAGGATTTCAGTCATTTTTCCGGCCGAGGCAGCCGGAAAGGCGCTGGGCATGTAGAGCAGATCGCCTTCATCCAGGTCCGGACTGAACTCACTGCCCAGTCTGGAAAACGGTATCCAGGTACTGGCCAGCATGAGCAGGGTGACGGCGATGGTCAGCATTGGAAAACGCAGCGCCAGCGCCAGCACCGGCCGATAGCCAGCAATCAGCAATCTGTTGACCGGGTTCTTGTGCTCCGGCGTGATATGGCCGCGAATCAACAGGCCCATCAGTATCGGCACCAGCGTGATCGACACGCCTGCGGCGGCGGCCATGGCATAGGTCTTGGTAAATGCCAGCGGCTTGAATAAGCGACCTTCCTGGGCTTCCAGCGCAAAGATCGGCACAAAGCTCAGGGCAATGATCAACAGTGAGAAAAACAGCGCCGGGCCGACTTCGCTGGCGGCATCGGCGAGCACGCGCCAGCGGGTCGCATCGTCGATACCATCGCCAGCTTTTTCCAGGTGCTTGTGATAATTCTCAATCATGACGATAGTGGCATCGACCATCGCGCCGATGGCAATCGCAATACCCCCCAGTGACATGATGTTGGCGTTGATACCTTGTGCATGCATGACGATGAATGCCGCGAGGATCCCCAGCGGCAGACTCAGAACGACCACCAGCGCTGAGCGAAAATGAAACAGAAACAGCACGCATACCAGCGCCACGACGATGAATTCCTCAATCAGCTTTTCCTTCAGCGTATCCACGGCGCGTTCGATCAGCGCGGAACGGTCGTAGGTCTCAACGATTTCCACGCCTTCGGGCAGGCTTTGTTTGAGTTCTTCCAGACGTTGCTTGACGCGCTCGATGGTTGCCAGCGCGTTTTCCCCGAAACGCATGATGATGACGCCACCGACTGCCTCACCCTCGCCGTTGAGCTCACCGATACCGCGCCGTAATTCCGGTCCGAAACGGACCCGGGCCACGTCCCGGATCAGCACTGGTACGCCCTCGGCAGTGGTCTTGAGCGGGATGTTTTCCAGGTCATCCAGCGAATCGACATAACCGGTGGCGCGAATCATGTACTCGGCTTCGGCCATTTCAATCACCCGCCCGCCGGTTTCCTGGTTACCGCGCTGGATAGCATCGCGCACCCGGCTCAGGGGAATGTTATAAGCGCGCAGCTTGTCCGGGTCGACCACCACCTGGTACTGACGCACCATGCCACCGATCGCGGCAACTTCCGAGACTCCCTCGACCGTTTGCAGCTCGAATTTCAGAAACCAGTCCTGCAGGGAACGAAGCTCACCCAGGTCGTGTTTCCCGGAGCGGTCGATGAGTGCATACTGATACACCCAGCCGACCCCGGTGGCATCCGGGCCCAGCGCCGGGCGCGCGGTAGCCGGCAGGTTTGGTGCCACCTGGCTTAAGTATTCGAGCACTCGCGAGCGCGCCCAGTACAGGTCGGTGCCGTCCTTGAAGATGATGTAGACAAACGAATCGTTGAAGAACGAGTAGCCGCGTACCGTGACTGCGCCGGGCACCGCCAGCATGGTGGTAGTCAACGGGTAGGTGACCTGGTCCTCGACCACCTGCGGCGCCTGGCCGGGATAGGTGGTCTTGATGATGACCTGCACATCCGACAGGTCCGGGATCGCATCCAGCGGCGTGCGGCTCACCGAAATCATCCCCCAGGCCGCGAGCAGCAAAGCTATCATCAGCACCAGAAAGCGATTGGCGACCGACCAGCGAATGATGGTCTCGATCATGAGTCGTCTCCCGCATCCAGCTGTTGCTGCCCTGCGTGGGCCGGATCGACAACCGGTGCATCCGTGATGGGCTGATCCATGCTGTTCATGTCATGCTCCGGTTTGGCTGCCGACGCATCGATGGGGTCCACACCCCTGGCCTGAGCACCGGAGCTATCCTGCCCATCGGTCTGCTCTTCGGTCGCAGTCGGCGCATCGATCAGGCGCAGCAGGCTGGCATCCATGCTGGCTTCCGAATCGAACAGGAACTGGCTGGAAATGACAATACTCTCGCCCTCGGCCAGGCCGTCGATGATCTCGACCTGACCGTTACTTTCGATGCCGGTTTGCACCTGTGCGGTACGGAAGCGACCCTCGCCCAGGGCCAGCACGACGCGCTCGTTGCCGCCGCTGCGGATCACCGACTGGCTCGGAATATGCAACGCGTTGGTGCGCGGCGCGGCGTCGATTTCGACCGCAGCGTACATTTCCAGCTTGAGCGCAAGATCGGGATTGTCGAATGCCAGCCGTACCCGCGCGCTACGGGTCTCGAGCCGGATGGTTGGGTAAATGTATTCGACCTGGCCGTGCCAGACACGACCCGGCGCGAACGGCAGCTGCATGCGCGCCATCTGGCCCACCTCGAGCCAACCGACCTGGTTTTCAAACACATCGACATCGACCCAGATACTGGTCAGATCAGCCAGACTCATGATAGTCGTGTTAGGCTGCACGAACATACCCTGACGAACATTCAGCGCAATAACATAGCCGTCCTGCGGTGCTCGTACATCAAACAACTGTTGTGCTTCCCGACGGGATTTGAGCGCCTCAATCTGGTCGCTTGACATGCCCAGCGCACGCAGGCGCGTTGCCACAGCGCGCACCAGCGCCGGCTGGGCAATGCGCAGGGCTTGCAGGTATTCGTCCTGGGCGCTGACCAGTGCCGGTGAATAGACCCGAAACAGCAGATCACCTCGCTGCACGCGGTCACCTTCGGTATCGGCTTCCAGCAGCATGATCCAGCCTTCGGTACGCACATGGATATGTGCAACCAGGTCGTCGTCAGGAACGATGAATCCGACCGTTTCGATGTTGCGGTACAGCGTGCCGCGTGCAACCGGCGCGGTCTTGACGCCGATGTTGTTGACCACGGCGGCGCTGATGCGAATGGACGGCTGATCGTCGTTGGCTGGTCCACCCTGATCGGCGTACACCGGCACCAGGTCCATCCCCATCGGCGACTTACCCGGTTTATCGCCGCGGTAGTTGGGATCCATCGGCGCGGCCCAGTACAGGATTTCACGCGCGTTGGTTTGAGCTGCGCTACCAGAAGCGCGGTCAGTGCCGCTTTGCAGCCACCAGGCAACGGCAAAGCCGAGCAGTGCTGCGAGTGCGACAATAATGATCAATGGTGTGCGCTTCATGACGGTTCTCCTGCCAGGTAGGCCAGTCTGGCCCAGGCTTGGGCCGCATCAGTCTCGAGCTCAACCCGCTTGAGCTCCACTTCGAGTTCGGCCAATTGACTGCGGATCAATTCGGCAAAATCGGTCTGGTTATTGGCGTAGGTGGTCATGGAAGCCTCGGCAGTCTGCTGTGCACGCTCGCCTACGGCCTGCCGGTACAAACGCACGCGCTCATTCAGACGCCCCCAGTCGGCCCAGGTTTGCTGCAGATCACGACGCAACTCCAGCAGCAACAGATCCCGATCCAGTAACTCAGCACTGTGCTGCTGGACTGCCGCGGCCCAGCGACGATCCTGGCGCTTGGAGGTGAACAACGGCAACGACAGGGTCAAGCCAACGCTGGCCAGGTCCGGGCGCTCGGTTCTCAGGCCATAACCGCCCTCCAGCGCCCAGGCCGGCTTATAGGCCTGCTCGGCCAACCGAATATCATTTGCCACCACCGCCGCCTGGGCGTCCTCGACCACGACGGTGGGATGATTAACCAACTCACTTTCCATGTCCTGTAATGCAGGGGGTTCCGGCAGTACGGGCAGTTTATCCGGCAGCGTGCTTTGCGCGGCAGTGCCAATCCAGCGCGCCAGGCCGGCCCGCTGTACATCCGCCTGGCGCTGGTGTTCGGTGATCTGGTCATCCAGCAAAGCTAATTCCAGTTCGGTACGCAGCACATCCTGGGCGTTCATGCGCCCGGTGGCAAAGCGCGCCACCAGTGAATCAATTTGCTCGGCCACCGCCTTGCGGCTGCGCTGGATAATGTGCACCGCTTGATCGTGGTAGAACAAACTGAACCAGAGCTGGCGCGTTTCCAACCTGATACGCTCAAGCTCCAGTGACCGGTTGCTGCGTTGCACGGCGGCTTCATCGCGGCGGCGCTGGCCCTTGATTGCCAGCGTCTTGCCGGCCGGAAACTCCTGCCGCAACCCCACCCGCACAGCCTGGGTCATGCCGTCCCGATCAAAGCGAAAAGAATCAGTAGGCACATTGGCCATTTGTCCGGTGATCATCGGATCCGGCAGTTGTGCATCGGCGACCGCCGCTTCCTCCAGCGCCTGGGCCCGTAGCTCCAGTCGCTGCAAGGCTGGATCGTCCATGCGCAGCGCTAACTGCACGGCAGTAGCCAGCGTCAGCCGGTCTTCCGGAAACTCTGCTGGCTGTTGCGCGTTGCCGGTAACAGCACCGACCAGCATCAGCAGCGGCAGCACAACCAGCAACACGCCGTGCGAGCCGGGCCTGACTACACGCCTGCAATTAAAGATATGACAACAGTTTTTTGCAACAAACATTTCGATTCTCCACAAGTAACAACTATCCGCAGCAGCCTGGCAGCGCGGACTTTATCTTCAGCGGGAATCAGCTATTCGTTGAATTTGGCGTGTAGCAGGTGGCGTCTTGGCCCAAAACGATCCAGTGCCCGGGACGGGCGATCAGGGCGTATGGTTCTGGCAGGAAGGTAAGCAATTGACCAGTCTGCTAGCGCCGGTGCCAGCAGCTCGTGCTGATCATGGTCAAAGAACAGAGCCAGAACTTGCGTAGACTGATCACAATGCGACAACATTTGATCCGCTTGCGCAGCCGCGCAAGCAGCCGGCGGACAATGCTGGCAGGCATGTTGTTCAGAGTCATGTTGCGCGTGTTGGGCCGCTTGCTGGTGTGCATCGTGCCCGGCATTCATCGCCTGCAGGCAAGGTGATACCGTTGCGCTCAGCCACAGCAGAGCCAACAAGGCGCTACCGCATCGGGCCATGTGGGTTTGCTGTCGGCGCAACATCTTCATGTGCATATGATAACGCATTTGGCTGTCTGCTGGCGTTTTATCTATCTTGAATCCGACACCGTATGGCTGCCGGATGCGCTGCGCTTATACGGCCTACAGGCAGCGGCAGGTCAAAGTAGGCCGGATAAGCGCAGCGCATCCGGCAACAAGGATCAAGTCCGGTTCGTCATTGCAAAGCAGCGCAACGACTGTTGCAGTCGAAATGTGCTGGCCCGTTGACGCTGTCGCAAGCTGTTCTTAAAGCATTGAAGGGCAGTAGTGAACTGGTCATCACTGCCGGGCTTGATCTCACTTTTTTTCATTTGGATTGATGAATTCATGCAACAAAAGAAGTATGATGCCTACATTCAACTGAACTTGTGACGGTTGGATGCTGGCCGTTCGTCCGAACCGCTTTTAAAATGTACAGAAACCAATAGGAGTTCTACATGAAAATCAATTACTTTATTATTAGCTTGCTGACGTTTGCCATGGTTGGCAGCGTCGCAGCGCAGGAAAAGACCGGCGCCCGCAGCTATCTTTCCAGCCTTGACGGCAGCCTCATGATCGCTGCACCGGAAGATACGCTGGAAATCTCTGGCCCCGTGACACCAACGATTGATCTCACCGGGATCGACAGTATCGACGGTCCTGGTGATCCAGACAACGTCGTGTTGAACTTTGACATTGGTGCCGGCAACCAAGTCACTGGTCTTTCCTTTGATATGGGCATTGCAACAGTAGGCGCGAGTTGGTGCAGTGAAGCAGACATATTTGTCACTGATTCTGGCGTTACCACCGGTGTAATACTCACCCCAGGTGTTGGCGTCGACATGAACTGTGACCAGGAATTCAGTTCTGGTGGAATTGATGACGTGACTTCTTTCAACATTATCGCCGGTGCTGATGGCATATTGAGAGTTGAATTTGCCGATTCTTTTGATGATAACGCTGATTCCGCCGATGCCAATCTGCGTAATGCTGTTGCCCCTGCGGTTGCTGCAGGACTGGCGCTGACATGTACCGATCAGGCGGCTTGTGATTCTGCACTGGGCGGAGGTACTGCGCTACCACCAGCCCCGGCAGTTCCTGCTCTTAGCCTGTTCGGGCTGCTGGCACTGGCGTTGGTGCTGGTGCTGGGCACCGTGCTGGTACTGCGTCGCAAAGCCTGACTTTCTGCACTACGCTGAAGCTGGTCACTGACCAGCCCGGCTAACTCCAAAAACCGTCGCCAGTCTGTCTGGCGGCGGTTTTTTTTGTGCGCTGGCCATGGCTGCTTAAACATTGTTGCGCATCGCCGTATGGCTGGCGGATGCACTGCCTGCCTGTGCGTGACCGCACGCAACGAGGTGCTTTTCCGACCTGCAGCTGATCCAGGATGACCAGGTCCTTGTTATCTCGACCGCAGTATGGCTGCCGGATGCGCTTTGCTTATCCGGCCTACTTTGACTTGTCTCTGCCGGTAGGCCGGATAAGCAAAGCGCATCCGGCAACTTTGACCTGCCCCTGCCTGTAGGCCGGATAAGCAAAGCGCATCCGGCAACAAGGAGCAACTCCGGCTCGTTATTGCAAAGCAGTGCAACGCGACAAAAGCGGAATTTCAAGGCCTGACCGACAGCACATCGGTACGCAGAATATGCATGGTCTGCTCCACCGTGCCACCCAGCATTTTGCCGAGCAGACCACGCTGGCCGGATGCGCCCAGCACCACCAGTTCGGCTTTCAGGTCATTGGCAATGCGCGGGACAATTTTCTGCGGCGGCCCCGCCTTGACGTGGACGTAATGCTTGTCGATGCCATATTCACGCGCAAACGCATGCAGTTTGTCTTCGTGCCGCTTTTGAAACCGGCGCAGGTAGTCTGACTTGTCAAATGCCTCAAGATCCAGCATCAATTGCGACACCGGTACCGCATAGGCCAGGTGCAGTGTGGCCCCCAATGCCACGCTCATGCGCTGCGCATGATCCATGACTTTGTGATTGAGCTCCATCTGCACGGCATTGCGACTGACGATGTCCACCGTGGCCAGGATCACTGCTTGACTGCGCCAGGCGTTGCGACTGCCAATGTACACCGGCACCTCACACTCGCGCAGCAGGCGCCAGTCGGTGGGCGTGTACCAGAAATTCTCGGTGCGATTACCGGTCTTGATGACCAGATCATAAGGCTGCTGTTTGGAATGTTGCTGGATCCAGTCTGAGATGTCTTTGCTCCACACAACTTCACCTTGCAGGCGCACATGCTCACTGGCATGCGCGGCCAGCAATTCATCCAGCCAGACATTGCGCTGATCAATCAGTTGCTGCTTGTAATGCTCGACTTTGGCCGGTTCGTTCAATTCATCGTCTTCCAGCATGGCATCGTGCACGAACGCAACGATCATGATATTTGCATCAGGCTCGGCAATGGCGATGGCACGCTGAATGGCCAGATCAGGTTGATCTTCGGGACGATCTGCGATCACCAGCATGTTGTGGTATTTCATGGCCTGCTCCTAATTAATCATTCACTACTGACATTATCTCATGATCAGATGACATTGCCATTGACGCAGATCAAGATCGCCGGGCTGGTTTTTCCCGGCTCAGGGCAGCAGATGCTGCCGATAAAACATCACCACCGCCTCGTTCATATGGGTCCGGTTGGACTGTTTGCGGAAGCCGTGCCCCTCATCCATGGCCATAAGAAACCAGGGCTTGGCACCATTGCTTTTTATTCGTGCCAGCATCTGTTCGGCCTCGCTGGCCGGCACCCGAGGGTCGTTGGCACCCTGAATGATGAACAGTGGTTTGCTGATCTTCGCCGCCTGATTCAATGGTGAGATCGACTCCAGAAACGCCCGCATCGCGGGATCGCTCTCATCGCCGTACTCGGCACGGCGCAGCTCGCGCCGATAGTCCTGGGTGTTTTCCAGGAAAGTGACAAAATTGGAGATGCCGACGATGTCCACAGCACCGGCCAGACGCTCGTTGTAATGCACCATGGAGGCCAGCACCATGTAGCCGCCGTAGGAACCGCCGTACACCATGACACGCCGGGCATCGAGTTCCGGGCGGGTGGCGATCCAGTCCAGCAGCGCGCCGATGTCACGCACCGAGTCCTCGCGTTTGCGGCCATTGTCCAGCTGCAGATAGGCAGTGCCATAACCGGCTGAGCCGCGCACATTCGGCACCACCACGGCAATGCCCAACTCATTCACCCAGTGCTGATAGGTGCTGGAAAAATAAGGCCGCGCCTGCCCCTCTGGTCCGCCATGAATGGAGATCACCACCGGGTGTGGCCCCGCGCCTGCAGGCCGGTAGACGTAGGCCGGAATCTCCAGCTGATCAAAACTGCGGTAGCTGACCAATTCCGGCTCAACAAAGCTGTCGGCATCCAGCCCACCCACTTCACTGCGCGTCCAGCGCTGCAGTGTGGCGCTGGCTGGCGCATAGCTCCAGACATCACCCGGTGAGGTGGCAGCGTTGAAGGTCAGCGCCAACTGGCTGCTGTCCGGGCTGAATTCAAGCCTGCTGAGGATGCCGGCGGGCAACTGCGGCGAAGGTATTGCGCTGTTGTCGGTGCTGCGCAGATGCAGTTCCGAACGGCCACCGTTGTTCACGGCAAAGGCCAGCATGCTGCCATCATTGGCCACCGCCAGCGCTTCAACATCCCAGTTGATGTCGCCGCTCAGAACGTTCTGTTTGCCACTGGCCAGTTCATAGCGCACCAGGTCCAGGAACTCGCCATGCTCGTTGCTGGTGAAATACACCGCCTGATCGTCTGCCGACAGCACCGCCTCATCGTAGGCGATGGTCTTGGTCGAAGGGTTAATCTGTTTCATCTCACCCTTGGCCGTGTCCAGCAGATGCAGCTCACTTTCCACTGCAGAGACATATTTCTGCACCAGCAGATGGCGATTGTCGGCGGCCCACTGCAGCGGAATCCAGGCACCGGCCCGATCGCCGGTGCCACGATAAGCCAGACTTCGGCTGTCGGCAACCAGTTCACCGGCGGCGTTGACAGCGGCCACCACGATGCCCCAGTCGGGCGCACCGTCGATGGTGGTGGACCAGCTGATGCGGCTGCCGTCGTCCGACCACACTGGCGCAATCTTGCGCAGACTGCCGTCACTGAGCCGGTGCAGGGTACCGGCTTCCTCGTGCAGCAGATACACCTGATAATTCTCATCACCACCCTGATCCCGCAACAGGGCTATGCGGCGCTGGTCGGTGCCGGGCTGATAGCGGCCATTGCTGATCGGCTCACGATAGAAGGTCAGCTGCTGTCGGGCCCCCATAGGCTGCTCCAGACGGTGCAGCTGCGCGGTCTCGGCAAAGCGCGTGCTGATCAGCATGCCGCTGCCATCAGGTAACCAATCGGCAAATACAGCCGAGCGCGTGTTCTGATACTGCTGCACACGCTCACTGAGCTGCGCCGGGATCTCGGAAATGCCCTCGCTGACCAGATTGCCGCTAGTGATGCGTTCAGCGGCCTCGCCGCCGCTGACCAGCAAGCTGCAGACTGCCAACTGCATGCCAAACTGCAGGGTACGGTAATTCATGACTTCTCTCCTTCTCAGCTTGATGAATCATAGCAGCATCATGCCGTGCTGGTTTGCTCGTGCCGAATGGCCAGCACCACGGCACATGCGTTTTCAGCCGCACACGGATAAGACTGTAACCACCTGTCGCAGCGAAACCTGTTCTGATCGCAAGCGCTCGACAGCGCATCCTTGCTTGACATAGACTCAAATCCAGCTCACCACTCTATGCCACCAGGAACGCCACACAGGAGCACGACCATGCCTTGTCATCACCAACCCATAGTCAGCACCACCCGCTCTGCAACCATGCCATACACTGCCAGCCACCGCCAGCCCCGGGCCTGCCTGTTGCTCAGCAGTCTGTTGCTGGCGAGCGCCATACTGCTGGCGAGCGCCATACTGCTGGCAGCGACGGTGCCGGCGGCAGAGCTGCCGGCAGAACAGCTGAGCGCGCTGGAATTCCGCAACATTGGCCCGACCCGGGGCGGTCGTTCGGCCGCGGTCAGCGGGGTGGTCGGGCAACCGCTGGTGTACTACATGGGCAGCACCGGCGGCGGCGTGTGGAAAACCAGCAATGCCGGCCAGAGCTGGGAAAGCATCGCCGACGACAGCTTCCAGACCGGCTCGGTGGGTGCCATCGCGGTGGCGGCGTCCGACCCCAATGTGGTCGTCGTCGGCATGGGCGAATCACCGTTTCGCGGCGTCGCTTCCAGTCACGGCGATGGCGTCTACATCTCCACCGATGCCGGCCACAGCTGGCGTCATGCCGGCCTCACCGAGGCCCGGCAGATCAGCGAAATCGTCATTCATCCGGACCATCCGGAACAGATCTGGGCCGCTGTGCAGGGCAGCCCCTGGGCCGCCAGTGAAACCCGTGGCGTCTACCATTCCAGCGATGGTGGACAAAGCTGGCAGCAGCAGCTGTTTGTCAGCGCCAGCAGCGGCGCGGTGGATCTGCGCATGCAGCCTGGCAATCCACGCATCCTGTACGCCGCCATGTGGGACCATCAGCGCGAGCCCTGGGCAATCCGTTCCGGTGGCGAGGGCTCCGGTATCTGGAAAAGCACCGATGGTGGTCAGCAGTGGCAACGGCTGCAAGATGGGCTGCCCGAGCTGATGGGCAAAATCGGCATCGCGCCATCCGGGGCCAAGCCGGGGCTGGTCTGGGCGATCGTTGAAGCGAAGGAAAAAGGCGGTTTGTATCGCTCGGACGATTACGGCGAGAGCTGGCAGCACGTCAACGGCGAGCGCAAACTGCATGCGCGCTCGTGGTATTACATGCATGTGTTTGCCGACCCCGGCAATGCCGACGTCGTGCATGTGCTCAACGCTCCGTACATGAAGTCGATTGACGGCGGCAAAAGCTTTCGCCAGATCTCCACACCGCACGGGGATCATCACGATCACTGGATCAACCCCGACAACGCCGCCAACATGATCAATGCCAACGACGGTGGCGCCACCATCACCTTCGATGGCGGCCAGAGCTGGTCCAGCATTCATAACCAGCCCACCGCACAGTTCTACCGCGTCAATGCCGACAACGACTTCGCCTACCGGGTCTATGGTGGGCAGCAGGACAACAGCACCGTGGCCATCGCCAGCCGTGCTCCGCAGGGCGACATCGATACGGCCGATTACCAGGCTGTGGGCGGCTGTGAAAGTGCCCACGTGGCGTTTGACAAAAACGATCCACGGCTGATCTACGCCGGCTGCTATCTGGGCCAGATCTCCGAATATGACAGCCAGACCCACGCCGAGCGCGACATCCGCGTGTATCCGGAACTGCTGTTCGGCGTGCCGCCGCGTGAACGCAAATACCGTTTCAACTGGAACTCACCGATTGTGGTGTCCAGCCATGATCCAAAGGTCATCTACCATGCCGGCAACCGCGTGTTCCGCTCCACCGACCGTGGCAACAGCTGGACCGCCATCAGTGCCGATCTGACCCGCAACGATCCGGCCACGCAAGGCCCGGGCGGTGGGCCAATCACCAACGAAGTGTCGGAAAACTACAACACCGTTTTTTATCTGGCGGAAAGCCCGCTGGATGCCAGCGTGCTGTGGGCCGGCAGCGATGACGGCCTGCTGCATGTCAGCCGCGACGGTGGTGCCAGCTGGGACGAGGTCACCCCGCGTGGGGCCAACCGTGCTGACATGCCGGCCATGATCAATGCCATCGATGCCTCGGCACACGCCGCCGGCACCGCGTTTGTGGCCGTCACCCGCTACAAGCACAATGACCACAGCGCACTGATCTATGCCACCGATGACTACGGCAACAGCTGGCGTCAGCTGGCCGATGATGCGTTTGCCGATGTGCGCACCGGCGAAGACTTCGTGCGCGTGGTGCGACAGGATACGGTGCGCCCCGAACTGCTGTTCGCCGGCACCGAAACCGGACTGTTCGTCTCGTTCAATGCCGGTGCTGACTGGCAGCGCATGCAGAACAACCTGCCCAGGGTACCGGTGACTGATCTGCTCGTGCACGGTCAGGATCTGGTGCTGTCGACACAGGGTCGGGCATTCTGGATTCTCGACAACATCACACCGCTGCGACAGCTGGCCGGCCTCAACAGCGATGCCGTGACCCTGCTGCAACCTGCCACCGCTTACATCCTGCAGGGTCAGACTGGCGGCAGCGGTGTCGGTGCCAACCCGCCTGCGGGTGCCAGCATCGATTACTGGCTGCCTGGCAGCGACGATGACGATCACGATGACGATCACGATGACGATCACGGCAGCACAGCAGAACTGACGCTGGAGATCCTTGATGGCAACGATCGCGTGCTGCGCACACTGCGCGCGAAACAGCAAGACAGCCAGGACAGCGACCGCGTGCTGACCAGCAAGCCGGGGCTGAACCGCATCCAGTGGGATCTGCGCCAGGCGCCGGTGGCGACCATCGACCAGGGCTTTGCAGTGGCCGCTGGCAGCGGCAAGACCCTCAACGGCATGCGTGTGGCACCCGGCAACTACACGCTGCGACTGCAGCACGGTGAGCAGACCCACAGGCAGACGCTGTTCGTGGCCATGGATCCACGGCTGGACATCGCTGCCGCCGATCTGGCCGCGTTCCAGCAGAGCAAAACCGAAATCGCCGATGCACTGGGCAGTCTGCACGATTCACTGCGCCAGATGCGCTCGCTGGCAACACAGGCGAAACAGCGCAATGAACTGCTGGATGCCGAACAAGATGCCGAGCTGATCGTCGCTGGCGAAGCGGTGATCGAAGCCAGCCAGAACTGGCAGGACAGCGTCCACACCAGCGAGTGGGAGTTTTTCCAGGATGTGTTGAACTGGCCGGCGAAGCTCGATTTCAATCTGCAGTCGCTGCTGTATTTCTCTCTGGACAACACACTGCCGCCACTGACCCAGGGCCTGCGCCAACGCAGCCAGGATCTGCTGCAGGAGTGGCAGAATGCTGCTGCCGCGCGCGATGCCGTGCTGGCCGGTGAGGTGGCCGCCTACAACACGCTGTTCACCGCCAGCGGACAACCGGGACTGGTACTGGTCGCCGCAGACAAGGAGGAATAAAATCGCTGTGATCACACCGGCATTGGTTGGGACGTGCAGGTCGCCCAGTCGGCCTGCAGACGTGTGCTTGCACGCGAACCGGCTTTATTCAGACAAGCAAATAAACTGACGGATTACTGATAGCAAAGCCATTGCTGTATTCTGAAAAATCGCAGGCAGCGATCAATACAGCTGCAAAGGTGCTTCCTGCAGCAGCCAGATCTGTTCGCGCAGCTGATTCAGCAGATCTTCCCAGTGCCGCGGCTGGTCAAACCAGGGGAATGCCCGGGGAAACGCCGGGTCTTCCCAGCGTTGCGCCAGCCAGGCATGAAAATGCAGCATGCGCAGACTGCGCAACGGCTCCAGCAAATTCAGTTCGGCCGCGTCGAAATCGCGAAACACGGTATAACCTTCCAGCACCTCGTGCAGCTGCTGCTGCATTTCTTCGCGCTCACCCGACAGCAGCATCCACAAATCCTGCAGCGCCGGCCCCATGCGACAGTCGTCCAGATCGACAAAATGCACATGTTCATCGCGCCAGAGAATGTTGCCGGGATGGCAGTCGGCGTGCAGGCGAATGTTCTGCACTGCACCGGCTCGCTGCCACACGGTTTCGATCAGCTGCAGCAGTTCCGTGCTGATGGCGGCAAAATTCTCCTGCAGATGCGGCGGGATCCAGCCGTCGCGCTGCAACAGGGTGACGGCAGCGTGCCCGTAGCTTTGCACATCGACAGCACCGCGATGATGAAACGATCGCAGCGCGCCGATGTTGTGCCATTGCCCGAGCACGCGCCCCAGATGCGTCAGCACCGCTTTGTCATTCAGCTCGGGCGCATGGCCACCGCGACGCGGAAACAGTGCCAGGCGCTGACTGTGGGCATGGATCAGGGTCTCGCCACCGATCTGTAGCGGTGCCACCACCGGAATGCCGGCAGCAGCCAGTTCTGTCGTGTAGGCATGTTCTTCCGCGATCGCGGCATCCGACCAGCGTCCGGCGCGATAGAACTTCACCACCAGCGGCTCGGCGTCTTCAATGCCAACCTGCCAGACACGGTTTTCATAACTGTTCAGTTCCAGCAATCTGCCGTCGGTGACGTACCCGCATTGCTCGACGCAGTCCAGCACCAGATCCGGCAGCAGGTCCTGGTAGGGACGGTGTGCATCAGTGCTCATTCATGGCCTCCGCCTGATCAGGCTGGTCAGAGCTGCTGACAGCGGCTTCACTGTCGGCGTCCTGTTCGGGTTCCGGATACAGCTCCAGCGCCGAGGGTGAGGTGACAAATTGCGCCACATAGTCGCCTTGTTCCACCACCGGCACGGCGGTGCGGCGCAGCAGTCGCCAGGCGCCGTAAATGGCCGGCACCGCCGCTGCAATCGCCATCAGCAGCAACAGGCTGCGGTTGCCGTAATGCTGCATGCACCAGCCACCCAGAATCGGCCCGACGCTGGCACCGATGCCCCACACCAGCTGCAGACCGGCATTGGTCTCCAGCGCATGTTCCGGTGCTGCCAGATCATTGGCGTGCGCTGCCGACAGGGCATAAATGTTGAAAGTCACCGCGCCATAGACGAATGCGCCCGGCAACAGCCACTGCTGCCGCAGCAGCAGCCACCAGATCAGCACGCAGGCCAGCGCCGTCAACAGGCTGATCCACATCAACACGCGCCGACGCGGATAGCGATCGGACAGTTTGCCCACCGGCGTGGTCAGCAGCACGCCACCGAGCAATGTGCTGCCCATGAACCAGGCGACATCCTGATCGCTCATGCCGATGCCGACAATGACCACCGCCGCCAGCCCCCAGAACGCACCGGACACCAGCCCGGAACACAGACAGCCGGTGACCGCCAGCGGCGAAATCTGCAGCAGCGCACCCAATCCCTGCCGTTCGGTGATGGTCAGTACCGGCTCCTGCACCCTGGTCATGGCCACTGGCAACAGACCCAGTGACAACAGTACCGAGGCGGCGGCAAACAGATCCAGTGATTCGCTGGAACCGGTCAGCAGCAAAAGCTGACCCAGCCCAAGACCGATCAGGGTGCAGGTCATGTACACCGAAAACAGATAGCCGCGCTGCTCATTGCTGCTTTGCGCATGCAACCAGCTTTCGATCACCACATAAATGCCCACCACACAGATGCCCGCCAGCAGACGCAGTGCAAACCAGGTTGCGGCATGCACCAGCAATCCATGCAGCAGCGCGCAGGCCGACAGCAGGGTGGCCATGGCGGCGAATACGCGCACATGACCGACTGCACGAATCAGCCCCGGGATGACAAACGGGCCAACGACAAAGCCGGCGAAGTAGCCAGCCATGATGATGCCCAGGGTGGTCACGGAAAACGACTCCGCACTGCCGCGCACACCCAGCAGGGTACCGAGCAGTCCGATACCGGCCAGCATCACCAGCATGCCGGCCAGCAGCGTCCACACTTTGGTGACTGATTTCAAACGCAGATCTCCGCATTGCCGCCTGCAGCAACGGCCAGCGTCTGGCGTGGTGCAGGCAAAAAAAAGCCTGTCACATAGTGTGACAGGCTATGGCACTGATGAGTAATGAATTGATCAGGAAACGATGAATTTGCCTTTCATGATGGCAAAATGACCGGGGAAGCTGCAGAAGAAGGTGTAATCACCGCCTGCTTCCAGATCGGCAACACTGAAGGTGATGCTGGTGGACTCACCACCACCGATGACTTCGGTTGCTGCCAGCACGCGTGCGTCATCCGGCTTCAGATAATTGTTCGCCAGACCGGCGTTGATGCCATCGGTGACCACGGCCTGGGCATCGCTGGTCTTTGCCAGCACCCAGTTGTGACCCATCGCCGATTTCGGCAGGCTGCCGACATGGTTCAGGGTCAGCGTGACTTCGCCACAGTCCTTGCTGACGCTCAATTCTGACTCGGAAAACTGGATGGCATCGTTGCCGTCAATGCTCAGTTCACAGCTCTGCGCAAACGCCACGCCATGGATCAAAAACAGCGCTGCGGTGATGGCAAGGGCTCGTACGATTTTCATGCTATATCTCCGTTGTGTTGGCTCGAATGGTTCATTGCTGTTGTGGTTATCTGTAACAATCTATAGGTGATTATCGGATTATCAACTGTTGACGGACACCAGTTCGACCAAACCCGGTGTTCGGTTTACCCCACGGCCACCTGGCTGTGATTTGTCAAACCTGGTAAATCGCAGTATGCTGAAATCTGCATGGACCATCTGAGTCAATCTGATTGACTCATTTTCAGGAGAAGCCGGCATGACCCATCAACTGAAGATCATTCTGCTCAGCACCATCACCCTTCTTTTGCTGGCGGCCTGTCAGCAGCAATCCGATTCCGAACCGACCACCAGCGAACGCAGCGCCGAGGTCACTGCCGACACCGGGCAACAGACAGCCAGCAGCGTGCAGAGCTCCCCGCATGCAGACCCCAGCGCTGCTGAGGCTGCCGGGCTGGCTGAAAACTGTGACCTGGTGATGGGCTATGATCTGTGGGCCCCGTATCATTTCGAGGCCCCGGATGGCACCGTCATGGGCGTGGAGATTGATCTGATCCGTGATCTGATGTCCGTGCATGATTGCAACATCAGCTTTGTGCGGGATGACTGGGTCAATCTGCTGGAAATGATCAAGCGCGGTGAGATCGATGTCGTGCCGGGTGCCACCGCAGTGGCCGGTCGAGAGGATTATGCCTGGTTTTCAATTCCCTACCGCCAGGAGCAGTTTGAGGTGTTTGTGCGCCGGGGCGCAAGCCTGCCCAGCAGAAACCTGATTGAGCTGGCCGCAGCGGGCATGAAGATCGGCCTGACCGATGGCTACTTCTACGGTCAACTGGTGGATCTGGCGCAGACCCAGCATGCAGATGCCTTTGTCTACAGCTCCATTGCTGAGAGCACCGTGCTGAAACTGATCGATGGCAATGTCAGCCTGATCGTCGAGGATCCCTACGTGGTGAACATGATCCTGCATCAGAAAGACTGGCACGATGAGATAGCCCGTGCCGGCATCGTCGTGGCCAACACGCCGGTGAGTTTCATGTTCAGCAAGAAAACCACATCAGGCCGACAGCTGCTGGACTTCAACATGCGCCTGGCCGATTTTCTCGCCAGCCAGCGTGACGAGGAGATTCTGTCCAGCTATCTGTCCGATCTATAGCCTCAGGTCTGGCGCGCAGATCACTGCCAGACCAGCCAGAACAGCAGCAGACCCAGCAGTATGCGATAGATGGCGAACGGCCACATGCCGATGCGCTCGACCAGCGCCATGAACAGTCTGATGCTGGCAAATGCCACCACAGCGCTGACCACGGTTGCCAGCAGCAGCGTTGAGATGGCATACGACAACTGCCCGTCATCGCTGCCCAGCAGCACCCGCAGCAGATTGTAGCCTCCGGCCACGGCCAGCACCGGGATGGCCAGCAGAAAGGAGAATTTCGCTGCCTGGCGACGGGTCAGACCCAGCGCCAGCCCGGCGGTCATGGTGATGCCACTGCGCGAAGTGCCGGGAATCAGCGCCAGCACCTGAGCCAGACCAATCCACACTGCCGCCGGCCAGCGCAGCTGCTCGATCTGCAGTCGCCGCCGGCCGAAGCTGTCCGCCAGCCCCAGCAATAGCCCGAACAGCAGCGTGGTGGTGGCGATCACGGTGAGGTTTCTGGTCATCGCTTCGATCCAGTCCAGCAACAGCCAGCCACACACCAGCACCGGCAGCGTGGCCAGCAGAATCAGCAGGAACAGCTGCTGAGCGGAAGCCGTGGCGCGCAAGCGCAGCACGTCTAGCAGGGCCACCACGTCAGCACGCGCATACCAGACGATCGCGGCCAGCGTGCCCAGATGGATGGCGGCATCAAACGCCAGCCCCTGATCGGCCATGCCCTGCAAACGCTGCTGCCATTGGCTCAGCAACACCAGATGACCGGAACTGGAGATGGGCAGAAATTCGGTGACGCCCTGCAGAATCGCCAGCAGCAGTGCCTGCAGCAGACTCATGCGCGGGCTGCCGGCCAGTGCGGAAACACCGGTGCAGAAACAGGGATCTCAACCAACATCGGTCTGCACAAAATCATGTCGACCGCTTTGCACCAGCAGAAAAATGGCCACAGTGTCTCCTACGTTTGCCAGCGCATGCACCTGTGTCGGATTGATGCAATGGTGCGCGCCGGCCTGCAACACAACCGCGTGCGCCCCGGCCTGCCCCAGGCGCAACTGCAGTGTGCCCTGCTCGCACTGCAGCCATTCGGTCGCGGTGCTGTGGCAATGGGCAGATATGCCTGCGCCCGGCTCCAGTTCTATTCTGGCGATACGCAGTCGCTGTGTATCGTTGTACAGGTCATGCCGTCGCACGGGCAGGCGTCCTGATTACCGGACCTGGTGCAGAACTTTGGGATTCAGACTGTAGGAACCGACCAGGCTGGCACGATCCAGCACATGTCCCTCAATGGCCTGCATCACGGCACGACCGTCAAAACCATCGTTCAGCGGCAGTGCGGGCAGATCCAGCGCGTAAAGGTCAAAATAGTATTCATGCATGCGCTCATCGTTCCACGGTGGACAAGGGCCATCATAGCCATGATAGGTTCCGGCCATGTCGGAGGCGGCCAGAAACTGCGTGTAATCGTTCACTCCCTGACGACTGCCCGCAGGGCCCTCCAGTGGCGGCGGCTTGCCACCCTTGCTGACCCCGGCGCTGCAACTGCCCCGGGCTATGCTGCCTACGGTGGCCGGCAGGTCGATCATCACCCAATGATAGAAACTGGTTCTGGGCATGCCGTATTCCAGGCTGTGGTATTCCTCATTCACATGGCTGGCGTCGGCAGGGGCATCATGATCGACACACATCAGCACCAGCGATTTTGCCGCTGCCGGCAGCTCGCTCCAGGACAGCTGCGGATTGAGGTTGTCGGACAGCTCCATATGCTGATCCCGGTGCACGCGCGCAAACGCAAATTGCGGATCGATCAGTGATCCGTTGACGATGTCTTCAGAACGCAGTTTCATGACGTGGTGAACTCCTCATGTTTACTCATGGCTGATGCGGTAAATGACCCCGGCCTGATCGTCAGACAGCAGCAGCGAGCCATCCGGCAGTTGCAGCAGATCCACCGGCCGGCCCCAGTTTTCCTCGCCCTGCAGCCAGCCACTGGCGAACGGTGTGTAACTGGTGGCGCGGCGCTGCTCGTCCAGCGTCACCATGGTGACGCGATAGCCGATTTTCTCGCTGCGGTTCCAGGAACCGTGCTCGGCGATCAGGATCTGGTTCTGATACTGCTCGGGAAACTGCGCACCAGTATAAAAAATCATGCCCAGCGGTGCCACATGTGGGCCCAGCTTCTGCGCCGGTGGCACATATTCCTGACAGGATTTGCCCTGGCCGAACTCTGGGTCCGGCACCTCACCGGCATGGCAGTAAGGGTAGCCGAAATGCATGTCCTGGTGCGGCGCATGGTTGAGCTCACAGGCCGGCGTGTTGTCACCGAGCATGTCGCGGCCGTTGTCGGTGAACCACAGCTCGGCGGTGACAGGATCCCAGTCAAAACCGACCGTGTTGCGCACCCCGCGGGCATAGGTTTCCAGTCCGCTGCCATCGGCGCGCATGCGCTTGATTTCGGCAAAACCAGGCTCGTCACAGATGTTGCAGGGCGCACCGACCGGCACATACAACATGCCGTCGGGACCAAAGGCGATGAATTTCCAGCCATGATGACGATCCGGGAAGCTGTCGTTGATCACCACCGGCTGTGGCGGATTATCCAGCCGGTTCTCGATGTCATCAAAACGCAGCACGCGATCCACCGCCGCCACATACAGGCTGCCATCACGATAGGCGATGCCGGTGGGCATCTTCAGGCCGCTGGCAATGGTATAGACCTGATTGGCGACCTGGTCCTGATCCGGATCAGTGATGGCATACACTTTGCCGGCCCGGCGACTGCCGGCAAAAATCACGCCCTGATCGCCGCGCGCCAGTTGACGCGCATTCTCCACCTGGTCGGCGAACACGCTGATGACAAAGCCATCCGGCAGACTGATCTGATCCAGCGGCAGCGGCTTGGCCGCGACCGTTGTGACCAGCCCCAGGCAAAGACCGGTGGTCAATGCGCGCAGTGTGATGTTTCCTGGCATGTTTCTACTCCATGTATTGAGGTCACAGGTCAGCGCTCCTCGCTGGCCGACACATCACTGGCAAACAGTTCGGCCAGCTCGCGCTGGGTTTTTTTCGACATTTCGATGCGTTTGTCCAGATCATCCACGTGCGCGACCGCGTCGTGCAGCAGTTTTTCATCGTGTTGTCGAAATACTCGGACCGTGTTGGCGGCCGCGGATTCCGTCAACCCCGAAGCCAGCAGCGTTTCCCGCGCCAGCTCCAGACTGCTGCCGTAGGTTTCCCGCAGCACAATGTCGCAACCGATCTGCAACAGCCGCTGGGCATGTTCACGATTGCGTGCCCGGGCATAGATTTTCAAGTTTGGAAAGCTGGCCTTCGCCAGTCTGGCCAGACGCAGACTGGTATCGACCTCGGCCAGCGCAATGACCAGCAGACGGGCCTGGGAGGCACCGGCTGCACGCAGCATTTCCAGCCGCGACAAGTCTCCATAATAGACCTTGTTGCCGTAGCGCTTGACCAGCTCAACCTGGTCCGGATCACTGTCCATGGCGATGAAGGGAATGCGGCGGATGCTCAGATTGCGCCCGATGATCTGGCCGAAGCGGCCAAACCCGGCGATGATTACCTGTGGGGTCTCAGGCTCAACGGCGTCGTACTGATCGGCCCTGCCACTGCGCTCCTGACGATGCGCGTTCAGGTCGTACAGGTACAGCAGAACCGGCGTCATCAGCATTGACAGTGACACCACCAGTATCAGCAGGTCAACCTGCTGCGGCTGCAACAGCGCATATTTAAGCTGTTCCGGCAGCAGGATAAAGGCAAACTCACCGCCTTGTGACAGAATCAACGCCATCTGCACTGCATTGCCGCTGGACAGCTTCTGCCAGCGACCCAGCGCATACAGCACGCCGATCTTCAGGCTCAGCAGCAGTGCCACCAGCAACCACACCAGCCCGGCCTGCTGCAGCATCAGCGAGATCGGAATGCTCGCCCCCACGGTGACGAAAAACAGCCCCATGAGTAACCCCTTGAATGGCTGGATCGCCACTTCCAGCTCGTGACGGTATTCCGAGTCCGCCACCAGTATGCCGGCGATAAATCCGCCCAGCGCCATCGACAACTCTGCCTGCTGCATGATCAGCGCCATGCCCAGCACCAGCAGCAAGGCGGCACCGGTGAATGCTTCCGGACTTTTGGAAAACGCCACGGCGCGAAACAGTGGCTCGGTGACATAGCGCGCCGACAACAGCAGCAGGGCAATGAACACGACGCCCGCCAGCGGCCGCCAGGTCAGTGCATCACTGCCCTCGCCGATGAACGAAATCAGCAGCAGCATCGGCACCACGGCGATGTCCTGCAGCAGCAGGATGGCGAAAGAGCGCTGTCCCCAGCGGGTCGCCAGCGCGTTGCGCTCGGTAAGCAATTGCAGGGCAAAGGCAGTAGAGGACAGTGCCAGTGTCAGGCCGATCAGCACCGCGTTGCGCAGACTGTCGGTGACCAGCAGCGCCATCGCGGTGAGCAACACCCCGCTGACCAGCCATTGCGACAGCCCCAGACCCAGCAACTGCTTGCGATTTTCCCACAGCCGCTTGGGCTGCAGTTCCAGACCAATGATGAACAGCAGCAGGACGATGCCGATTTCCGAAAAAGTGAGCAGGCTTTTCGGGTCCTTGATGAAGCCCAGCACCGATGGTCCCACCACCAGTCCGGCCACCAGAAAACCCAGCACCGAGCCAAACCCGAGACGCCGGAATGACAGCAAACCGGCCAGCGCTGCCAGCAGCAGCACAGTGGCATCGAGCATGAACAGGTGGGTGGTGGAATGGTCTGGCATCAGCAATCCGACAGGTGACTGCTGTCATTATACGCAGACTGCCTGCTGGCGAATGCTTCGCCATTTCGCTACGGCAGCAAGTGCCAGCAAAGCCTGGAAAAACGGGTGTCAGCGCGCAGCAACCCCGGCCGGATTGATGTTGACCGCGTCATCACCGAGGATCTGCACTTTCTGCCCCGGCTGCAAACGTTCATTGCCGCGAATCACCACCTGTTGCCCGGCCTGCAGGTCTCCGCTGACCCCGACCAGATCCTGATTGCCGACACCTGCGGTGACGACCACCCGTTGCGCGGTCATCTGCTCGTCAATGATGAACACCGACAAACCGTCCCCGCGCAGTACCAGTGCATCGCGCGGCACCGCCGTCACCCGCTGGGAATGATCGATCGGCACCGCCACACGCACTGTCTGGCCGGAGGCGAACCGCGTGGCATCAACATCCAGCCGCAGCTCAAACACATGCACGTCCTCATTGCCCAGTGACACCATCGTGCGCACCGGCCAGTTGTCCACGCCGAGCTGACCGGCATCCACGGTGAGGCGGTCGCCGACATCCAGAAAACCCATGTACTCCAGTGGTGGCCGTGCGACCACCTCCAGATCGTCGGGGTTTTTCAGCCGCACCACGATGTCGCCGATGCTGACCCGTTCACCGGCCTGGATCAGCCGCTCGACCACGACGCCGTCAAACGGTGCCCGGATTCTGGTGCGGCTGAGGTCTTCCTGCGCCTGGCTGAGACGACTGCGTGCCACACGCAGTTCGCTTTCCGCCACTTTCTGGTCAGAGCGAGTCAGATCCAGCTGCGTGTCCGAGGTCAGCTGCATTTCCGAAAGCTGCTGCTGACGTTTGAATTCGGCCTTGACATAGGTCAGCCTGGCTTCGATGCGGCTGATGTCGGCTTCCAGCTCCTCGACGCGCAGTTGCAGCGCGCTGGGATCAATGCTGGCAATGACGTCGCCTTTGCTGACCCGTGCACCGACATCAAGAATGCTCAACAGGCGACCCTGCTGTTCCGCCGACAAGCGCGCATCGGAACGCGAGATCACCGTGGCGGCGACCCAGGTGGTCGGCGTCAACTCGGTGTCGACCACCTCGGCGATGCGCACTGGTGCCGGACCACGGCCGCCAAACTGGGCCAGGGCGGGAAACACGGCAAGCTGCAACAGGACCAGCATCATGGCGGTCCGCTTGGCAAAACAAGACATTCAGGAATGCTCCGGTATGAGGCTGCCCGCATAATCGCCGGAGCCCAGGTTGGATGACGACTGCTGCGCATTGCCGGGCGCTCTGGCCGGGTGTTTTTCTTCCCGGAAGCGCAACATGCTGGGCAGCAGAATCAGTGTAAACAGTGTACTTACCAGCATGCCACCAACAATCACTGCGGCCATGCCCCGGTACAGCTCACTGCCGGAACCCGGCAGCACCAGCAATGGCAACATGCCGAACACCGTGGTGGTGGTGCTCATCAGAATCGGGCGCAGTCGCAGTCGCAATGCCTGCGCCACGGCGTCACGCCGCGACTCGCCGTCGCGCTCGCCCTCGCGGGCCCGGTACACCAACAGGATGGCGTTGTTGACCACCAGACCAAGCAATATGACAAAGCCGATCATGGTGAGCAGATCCATCGGCTGACCAAAAAACTGATCGACAATGCGCAAGCAAATGACACCACCCACCGTGGCCATGGGAATGGTGGTGATCACCAGCAGGGAATCGACAAACGATTTGAACAGCGCACTGATGAGCAGATAGAGAATCACGATGGCAAGCAGGAAACTGCCCGACATGGTCAGCAGCGCCTGTTGCAAAGCCTCTGCCGTGCCGGTGTAGGCAATGCGTCCATCCGGCGGCATCAACTCGCGAATGGTCGGCTCCACCTGTTCCTGCAGCGTGTTGATGGCAACCTCCATCGGCATGCCCGACGGTGGTGTCACCTGCAGCGTCAGCGTGCGGCGACGGTCGATGCGGCGGATTTCCGAAGGCCCGGCCACACGTTCGATTTTGGCCAGGTCACCGACCGTCTGGATGCTGCCATCCGGCAGTGCCAGCGGCATCGCTGCCAGCTCCTCGGGGGTCTGCCATTCCGGTCCGCGCAGAATGATGTCGATCTTGCGGTCGCCATCGAAATAATCACCCAGAAACACACCGTCGCCAAGTGCGCGGATCGCCGTAGCGGTGCGTTCACGGTTCCAGCCAACCTCGGCGATGCGACGGTCATTGGGGATCAGACGCAACTCCGGCTCGGCCAGCTCCAGCCCTGGCTGAGGCCGCACGTTGGCACCTGGCAGTGCTTCCTGGATCGCTTCGAACCCAGCCCGTCCGGCTGCGAGCAGGGATTCAAAATCCGCCGCCTGCAGGTCGATGTCGATGTTGCGACCACCGCGACCGCCAAATATCGCCCGCCGGCTGGCACCACCGAAAGTGTCGGGGAAACCGCGCAGCACTTCACTGTTGAGCATGGTGGTGATCTTGTCCACGTCATCCGGATCCTTGGCCCGGGCGTTCATGAACGCGCCGGTACCGAAGAAACCGACGAAAAAGTTGTCCAGCTGCGGATCACTGCCTTCTTCCAGATACGGCGTCAGCCGCGCATTGATGACATCCATCAGTTCGCGCCGGGCGGTATCAAAGCCCATGCCCGGTGCAGTGGTCATGAACGCCGACACATTGTTGCGCTTGCCCTCCGGCAGATAATCGGCCGGCGGCTTCAGCACCACCACCAGCAGCAGCGGTATCACGATCAGTCCGCTGACCCAGAGCAGCCGCTGACGCGGCGAATCGGTGATGCGCATGACGAAGTCACTGGCATTGCGCCACCAGGACTGGTGATTGTCGATGATGGCGACGTTGCCCAGGATTCTGGACGCCGCCGCTGGCAGTACCGTGACCGCCACGATCAGCGACATGACCACGGCGGCGGAAATCACCACGGCCAGATCCGAGAACAGCTGCCCGGCCTCATCCTGCATGAACACCACCGGCATGAAGATGGCCACCGTGGTGGCGGTGGACGCCAGCAAGGCACCCCACACCTGGGTGGTGCCGCGATAGGCCGATTCATCACCGCTGAGACCTTTCTCACGTTGGCGAAAGATGTTCTCCAGCACGACAATGGCGGCATCCAGTACCATGCCGGTGGCAAAGGCCAGACCCGCGAGCGAAATGATGTTCAGCGAGCGACCGGTGAAATTCAACACCATGAAGGCCGCCATCAGACACAAAGGTATCGATACCGCCACCACCAGCGTGGCACGGAACTTGCGCAGAAACCACCACAGCACGGCGATCGCCAGCAACATTCCCAGCAGCATGTTGCCGCGCACCATGGCAATTGACTGGTTCACATAGACGGTGTCGTCCGAGCGCTGGTTCATGACCAGCCCGGCCTGCTGCACCTCATTGCTGCGCAGCTCATCGACGATCACACGCACTTCGTCCATGACCTCGAGAATGTTGGCACCCGAGCGCGGCACCACGTTGATAAAGATCGATTCGCGGCCATTGCCGGTCATCATGAAGGTTGTGTCGGTCTGCGATTTGCTGACACTGGCGACATCACGCAGGCGCACCGGCCTGCCGCCGTCCCAGCGCAGCACCAGATCATCCAGATCACTGACCTCCATCTTGCCTTCGAATCTGACCGTGTACTGGCGCCGGCCAATCTCCTGGAACCCGGCCGAAACATCGGTATTGCTGCCGAGCGCCTGCGAGACGGTGGTCAGATCCACATTCAGGCTGGCCGCCTTGTAGGGATCAAAGGTGATGCGCACTTCTTCATTGCGGCCGCCGCGCACATCGGCGTTGGCGACCCCGGCTACCCGTTCCAGACGCGGCTGGATGACGTTCTCGGCAAAGTCCTGATAACTGCTGATATGACGATCGTTGCCCGGGGCCGTTTGCAGCGAGTACCAGGCAATGGAATCCTCACGGTTGTTACTGCCCACGGTGATGCGCGGCTCGTCCACATCCACCGGATAGGACGGCACCTGATTGAGGCGGTTGATCACCTCGATCAGCGCCTCCTGCATGTTCGCCTCGACCCCGAACTCCAGATCGATGTCGCTGTTGCCCTGCTCCGCCTGTGCCACCATGCGGCGCAGCCCGGGCAGGCCGCGCAGGGCATTTTCCTGCGGCTCCAGCAATTCCGATTCCACCTCGTTGGGTGCCGCCGCACGCCAGTTGGTGCGAATCGAGATGCGCGGGCGCTCGACATCCGGGGTCAGCTGAATGGGCAAATCCAGCAGGCTGAGGATGCCGAAAATCACCGCAAGGATGGCACCCACTGCCACCGCGACCGGATTGTTCAAGGATGCTTTGGTCAGTATCACTGCAGTTTCAAACCCGAATTAAGCCAGTATGTGTCATGATCGCCCCATTATCGTTGAATTCCGCCCGATCAGATGCAGCCATTGACCGTGAAACCGGGCGTGCATTCATGCAACGCGTTAAAATGACCGATTGATGCGACGTTCGACCATCCCTGCCCCCGGATAACATGAGCAGCTTTGATTACATCATCATTGGTGCCGGCTCGGCCGGCTGCGTACTGGCCAACCGGCTATCAGCCAATTCTGCGCACAAGGTGCTGCTGCTGGAGGCCGGTGGCAGTGACTGGAACCCGTTCATTCACATGCCGGCCGGCCTGTCGCGATTGGTGCGTCATGTCGGACTGAACTGGAACTATCACACCACACCACAGCCACAGCTCAACCAGCGCCGGCTGTTCTGGCCGCGCGGCAAAGTGCTGGGCGGCTCATCCAGCATCAACGCCATGTGCTACATCCGTGGCCAGGCGGAAGACTACGATCACTGGCAAGCGCTGGGCAATGAGGGCTGGAGCTATGCCGATGTGCTGCCCTGGTTTCGGCTTGCCGAAGGCAACAGCCGCGGCGCAGACGCCTATCATGGTAGCGACGGTCCGCTGGGCGTGGCCGACCTGCGTCATCACAACCCGCTCAGCGACTGTTTCATCAAGGCCGGACGACAATGCGGTCACGCGCTCAATGACGACTTCAATGGTGCCCGCCAGGCCGGTTTCGGGCTGTACCAGGTGACCCAGCGTGATGGCCGCCGCTGCAGTACCGCCACGGCTTATCTGGATCCGGTGCGTGAGCGCAGCAATCTGCAGATTGCCATCCGCGCCCAGGTCAGTCGTGTGCTGGTCTCGGCACAGCGCGCGGTGGCCGTGGAGTATCTGCAGGGCGGTCGTCAACAGCGCGCTGAGGGCGGTCAGATCCTGCTCTGCGGCGGTGCCATCAACTCACCGCAGACGCTGCTGCTGTCCGGCATCGGCCCCGCCGACCAGCTGCGCGAACTGGGCATAGCGGTGAACCATGATCTGCCCGGCGTGGGCCAGAACCTGCAGGATCACCTGGATGTCTGCGTGCTGCGCAGCAGCACCCAGGCGATCACCTACGACCAGGCCAATGAAATGGCCATCGGTCTCAACTACTGGGCTAGGCACAACGGCATCGGCAGCTCCAACATTGCCGAGGCCGGCGCGTTCATCGCCAGCCGTGACAGCGATGATCTGCGCCCGGATGTGCAGCTGCATTTTGTCCCGGCCCAACTCGATGACCACGGCCGCAACCGTCTGCCTGGTCATGGCTACACCATTCATGCCTGTTACCTGCGTCCGCACAGCCGTGGCAGCATCCGGCTGGCCGATACCCGCCCGGACACAGCACCCCTGATCGACCCGGCCTATCTGTCAGACCCGCGCGACTGGACCATGATGCGTGAAGCCGTGCGCATCGCCCGCGAGGTGCATGCGGCACCGGCGTTTGATGACTATCGCGGCAAGGAGATTTTCCCGGGTGCCGACGCCCGCGACGATGACACCATCAATGCGTTCATCCGCGCCAAGGCGGAAACCATTTATCACCCGGTCGGCACCTGCAAAATGGGCCAGGACGCCATGGCCGTAGTGGACGCGCAGCTGCAGGTGCATGGCATTGATGGCTTGCGCGTGGTGGATGCCTCCATCATGCCGACGCTGGTCAGCGGCAACACCAATGCCCCGACGGTGATGATTGCCGAGAAGATTGCCTCTGCCATGCTGAGCTGATCGGTCAGATCACGAAAGCTCCACAGATTTGCTCGGGTTTAACGAGCTGTTGCGAGAGCATGTCCGATGGGCCATGCTTTGCAGCCTGCCGCTGGCCGGTTGCGTCGTGCCCAATCTGTGTCATCTGCGAAATCTGTGGATTAACCTGAAAATTTAATGATCCACAGATTACACCGATTACACAGGGTTAAATCGCCACAGGATTGCCGGAAGCGCTGCGCTTATCCGGCCTACGTGTCTACCTGCATTGCTTGATTGCTTGATTGCTGGCCGGTTGCATCCAGCCCAATCTGTGTCATCTGCGAAATCTGTGGATTAAGCTGTTGAATTATAATGATCCACAGATTACACCGATTACACAGAGTTAAATCGCCACAGGATTGCCGGATGCGCTGCGCTTATCCTGCC